>Ga0310695_10007060_pt1 | contig 18141 bp, 8 predicted proteins | sample RumenRJG_04DNA_FD_203882 | JGI IMG/M metagenome (GOLD analysis project Ga0310695, IMG submission 203882) | Bovine rumen microbial communities from Lethbridge, Alberta, Canada - RJG_04 (v2) (version 2) | ecosystem: Host-associated > Mammals > Digestive system > Stomach > Rumen | place: Canada...
CGCTCGGCATGAGTGTCGCCGACGTCGAGAAGGCGATAGCCGCGCATCCTTCGGCCAAGGCGATTCTCGTCAACAACCCGACCTACTACGGCATCTGCTCTGATTTGAAGCGCATCGTCGAGATCGCGCACAAGGCGGGAATGCTCGTCCTCGCCGACGAAGCGCACGGCACGCATTTCTACTTCCACGAGGAGCTGCCCGTATCCGCGATGGCTGCCGGGTGCGACATGGCCGCCGCCTCCATACACAAGACGGGCGGCTCGCTTACCCAGAGCTCGATACTCCTGACGCGCAGACCGGTGAATCCCGACTACGTGCGTCAGGTCATCACGCTCACCCAGTCGACGTCGGCGTCGTATCTTCTTCTTTCGTCGCTCGACATCGCGAGGAAGAACCTCTTCTTCAAGGGCCGCGCGATGTACCAGAAGACGATGGACTTCGCCGACTACGCTCGCGAGGAGATAAACGCCCTCGGCGGCTACTACGCGTTCGGCCCCGAGCTCGTCGACGGCGATACCGTCTTCGCGTTCGACCGCACCAAGCTTTCCGTCCATACGCGCGACATAGGCCTTGCCGGTATCGAGGTCTACGACTACTTGCGCGACGACTACGGCATACAGATCGAATTTGGCGACATCGGCAACCTGCTCGCGATTATCTCGTGCGGCGATCGCATGATGGACATCGAGCGTCTTATTTCCGCACTCGAGGAGATAAAGCGCCAGCGCGAGAAGAGCCCGATCGGCCTTTTTGACCACGAATATATCGACCCCGTGATCGTGATGCCGCCTCAGGAGGCGTTCTACGCGAAGAAGCGGCGCGTCGCGATGAAGGAATCGACCGGCCTCGTCGCTGGGGAGTTCGTGATGAGCTATCCGCCCGGCATCCCGATCGTCGCGCCCGGCGAGCGGATCACGGCCGACGTTCTCGCGCACATCCTCTTCGCGAAGGAGAAGGGCTGCTTCATGACAGGTACCGAGGACATGAACCTCGACTACATCAATGTCCTCGCCTGAGCGGACCAGAGCGCCGGAAATGTGATATAATATCCTGCTATGAAGAACTGTTGCATGTTTGCGGGCCAGGGAGCCCAGGTTCCGGGGATGGGCAAGGATTTCGCCGAGGCTAACGCCGAGGCGATGGCCTTGTTCGACAAGGCGAACGCCGTTCTCGGCTTCGACCTCAAGAAAATCTGCTTCGAGGGCCCGGCCGAGGAGCTGACGAAGTCCAATGTCTGCCAGCCGGCGATCTTCGTTACGAGCTACGCGGCGTATCTTGCGCTCCAGAAGCGCAGGCCGACTGAATTCGCGTGCGCGGCGGGCCTCTCGCTTGGCGAGTGGGGCGCACTCTGCGCCGCCGGAGTCCTCGACTTCGACTCTACGCTCAAGGTCCTCGAGGCGCGCGGCCGCTTCATGCAGGAGGCGTGCGAGGCGACGCCCTCGGGCATGATCGCCATCGTCGGCGCGTCGGCAGACCAACTTAAGGCGCTCTGCGAAAAGACTGGCTGCACTGTTGCCAACGTCAATTCCGCCGCGCAGCAGGTCCTTTCCGGCTCGAAGGACGCGATTGCCCAGACCGCGACGGTCGCCAAGGAGCTTGGCATCAAGCGCGCGATTCCGCTTGCGACGGCCGGCGGCTTCCACTCGAAGTTCATGCAGCCCGCGCGCGAGAAGCTTGCGCCGATCCTCGACGGCATCGCGTTCTCCGCGCCGAAGTTCCCCGTCCTGTCCAATGTCACGGGCAAGCCACATTCGTCCGATCCGGGCGAGATCAAGGCAACGATGCTCGAGCAGGTGACCGGCACGACGAACTGGGCGGCAGATGTCGAGGCCGCGAAATCGCTCGGCTGCGACTCTTTCGTCGAGTTCGGCCCCGGCAAGGTGCTCTCCGGGCTTGTGAAGAAGATCGATCCCGCGCTCGCTACGGCGAATGTCGCCGACCTCGCGTCGCTCGACGCGACCGTCGCCGCGCTCGCATAGCCCTTATCTGCCAAAGGAAAACTCCTATGATTTTGGCTCTCGCTACCGCTTCGCAGCTTCGCTGTTTCAAATCGGGAAGACTGTTTAAGACTGGGGTTTCACCCCAGGTCCCAAAGATCGGAGCGTTAGCGGAGATTTCGGATTAATCGGAGTTAAAAAACTGCTAACCACTAACTACTAACTGATACCTACTATGAACAACCTCAAAGGCAAAGTCGCAATCGTCACAGGCGCCGCTCGCGGAATCGGCGCGGCCATCGCAAAGAAGCTCGCCGAGCGCGGCGCAGACGTCGCGATATGCGACCTCAAGGCCGAATGGTGCGACGAGACAGTGAAGGCGCTTGAGGCGCTTGGCGTCAAGGCGAAGGGCTATGGCGTGAACGTCGCGGTGTCGGCCGAGGTCGATGCGTGCGTGAAGCAGGTCCTCGCCGACTTCGGCAAGGTCGACATCATGGTCAACAACGCCGGCATCACGAAGGACGGGCTTCTCATGCGCATGTCCGACGAGGACTGGGACGCGGTTCTCAACGTGAACCTCAAGGGCACTTTCCTCTTCACGCGCGCGGTAAGCCGCCCGATGATGAAGAACAAGGCCGCGGACGGCACGCAGCTCGGCGGCTCGATCATCAACATCGCGTCGGTCGTCGGCATCATGGGCAACGCGGGCCAGGCGAACTACACGGCCTCGAAGGGCGGAGTGATAGCGCTCACCAAGACGACGGCGAAGGAACTGGGCTCGCGCAACATACGCTGCAACGCGGTCGCTCCCGGCTTCATCCAGTCGAAGATGACCGATGTCCTTCCCGACGACGTGAAGAAGGCCTACATGGACACGATTCCGCTCAGGCGCTTCGGCACAGCCGAAGACATCGCGAAAGCCGTCGCGTGGCTTGCTGGCGACGATGCGGCCTATGTCACCGGCCAGATCATCTCCGTCAACGGCGGAATGATCGGCTAAGTTCGCCATTGACAACGGCGCGTGGATATGAGATAATACGCGCCACTTCTTTCTTATTGGGGATATAGCTCAGTTGGTAGAGCGTCTCAATGGCATTGAGAAGGTCAGGGGTTCGACTCCCCTTATCTCCACCACCCCTGGTTAATCTCACTTCTTGTCCCAGCTTGCCTTAGGCGGCGCCAGAGGCGCTGATTCGCCAGTTATTGGTGTGCATTTCTCCAGGCGCGTAGCGTCATCCCCGTGCGCGCCTTGAAGAAACGCTTCAGGAACGAGTCTGACTGCATTCCGCAGCGACCCGCGATGTGGCCGATCGGTATGTCGGTCAGTAGCAGTTCGCACACCTTCTCAAAGCGCACGTCCTGTATTTCATCGAGTATTGTCTTGCCGGTGGCCGCGCGGAAGCGCTTTTCGGTGATGCGGCGCGAGTAGGGGAATTCCGCGAGAACGTCGGCGGCCGTGAGCCCCGTGGTGGCGTCGCGGCGTATGCGCTCCACGGCCTTCGTCACGCGCGGGTCGTAGAATTTGAACGAGCGCGTGGACTGTCTGCGGACGAGGCGCACAGGCCCGAACTTGAGGTGCTTCGGGGAAAGCTTCGGGTTCTCGATCAGCTCGGCGAGAAGATCGGCGGCAAGGCGTCCCGCCTCGTGGAAGTCCTGCTCGATCGAGGTGAGCGTCGGGTCCGCGCATTCGCAGTGCATCTCCTCGTTGTCTACGCCCGCGAGGGTGAAGTCGCCGGGGCAGGAGAGCCCGGCCTGGCGGCACGCCTCCGCCATCTGAACAGCCGCGTAGTCGTTCACGGCGAATATCGCGACGGGCTTTGGAAGCGGCTCGAGGAACTTCGCGAGTCTCTTCTGCACGCCGAGCGTGTCGCCCATGTCCCAGTCGGATTCGAAGCTTGCGAACGGGGCGTTTGTCTCGCGCCGCACGGTCTCCTTGAACAGCCGCCCCCGCTCCACGCTCCACACGGTCTTCGTGCACCATCCGAAGTAGGCGAATGACGCGGGCTTTGTGCGCAGAAGCTCCTTCGCCGCCCACTGCGCTATCGTGCCGGGATCGCTCGTTACTGTGTGGTGCGCCAACGCGGCGGTCTTCGCGCCGGGGTCGAGGTTCACCACTGGGATTCCCCTGAACGCGTGTCGCGCGTCGGCGGCGGAAACGCTGCTACCCTCGAGAATGCACCCTGCGGGCTTCCACTGAGAGACTAGCTCGCGCAGCGGGCGGACGGTCCGCGCAAGCTCAAGCTCTATCACGCGCCAGCTGTGCGCAGCTGCGCGTTCATAGACGCCGGCGAACTCAGTTGCGTGCGAACCGACGTGAAGGTCGGTGATGAATAGGATGGTATCCATGGCTTTATTTTACCAGAATCCGGGCGATGACGCAATCGGCTATGTTTTAATGACGCAATTGTGGCTGTCAATCCGCGCAGAATATTGTATAATGGTGACATGAAAAAAACACTCATAGCATTTTTTCTCCCGGTATGCGCCGCGACTGCGCTTTATGGGGCGGGATCGGTCGTCAGGATCGAGGGCGGCGAAGGCTCGTGGCACCTCACGCTGAACGGCAAGCCCTACTTCATCAACGGTGGCGGCGGCGGCGGGTCGAAGGCGCTTCTCAGGGAGATCGGCGGCAACTCGTTCCGCACATGGGGCGCGGACAGGGCGAAGGCCGAGCTGGACGAGGCCGCGAAGTACGGACACACCGTGATGCTCGGCTTCTGGCTCGGACACCACAACCACGGCTTCAGCTATCTCGACAAGGCGGCGCTCGAAAAGACCGAGCGCGAGGTGCTCGAGACGGTCGCGCAGATAAAGGGCCATCCCGCGCTTCTCTGCTATGCGCTCGGCAACGAGATGGAGCTTGGCGAGCCGCATCCGAAGGAGATGTGGACGTTCATCAACGAACTCGCGAAGAAGGTCAAGGCGGCGGACCCAAACCACCCCGTGGGCACCGTTGTCGCGGACATGTGGAAGGACAAGGCGGACGCGATCATCGCCTACGCTCCGGAGCTTCAGTACATGGGCCTCAACTCCTACGGCGGAGCGCTCACCGTGGGCAAGCGCTGGCGCGAGCTCGGCGGCAAGATACCGTACATCCTCACAGAGTACGGTCCGATGGGCGCGGGCGAGTGCGGCAAGGCGCCGAACGGGCTCCCACTCGAATGGACCTCCACGCGCAAGGCGGAGTGGTACCGCGACGTCTACCAGAAGACGATCCTCGACGAGAAGGACAAGTGGTGCCTCGGAGGATACGTCTTCACGTGGGGGCACAAGAACGAAGTGTCGCCGACTTGGTTCGGCACGATGCTTCCGGACGGAACGAAGCTCGAGGTCGTAGCGACGCTCGCGAAGTTCTGGGGCAGGAAGGTCTCGAACCGCTGCCCCGTGATCGAGGAGGTGAAGGTCTCGAAGGACGCGCCCGCCGAGGGAGAGACGATCGAGGCGTCCGTCGCGGCCAAGGACCCCGAGGGCGACAAGCTCAAGTGGCAGTGGACCCTCATCGACGAGGCGTCGTACTACGGCGAGGCGGGGCTCGGGCTCGCGATGCCGCAGGGCTGGGACGAGGCGATCGTCGCGGGACAGGGGACGAACAAGGTGAAGGTGAAGCTTCCGGGCGGAGGCAACTACCGTCTCTACGCCTACTGCTTCGACGGGAAGGGCAACGCCGCGTACGCGAACTGGCCGCTCGTCGGGAAGGGCCCGAAGCCGAAGAAGGAGCTCAGGCCCGCGCCAGTTCCGTATCCCGTGTACCGCGACGGCGCGCAGGGCGTCTGGTATGTCTCCGGCTACATGGGCAACACCGGCGCGATGAAGGTGGACGACTCCTGCGCGGAGAATCCGCACTCGGGCGCGACGTGCATGAAGGTGTCGTATTCCGACAACGGCAACTGGGCGGGAATCTTCTGGCAGAGCCCGGCGAACGACTGGGGCGACAGGCCGGGCGGCGCGAACCTCTCGAAGGCGTCGACGCTTGTCTTCTGGGCGCGCGGCGAGAAGGGCGGCGAGAAGGTGAGCTTCTTCATGGGCGGCATAAAGAACAAGGCGTTCTCCGACACAGCGAACCGCAAGCTCGAGAACGTGACGCTCAAGAAGGAGTGGACGCGCTACCGCATTCCGCTCGACGGCGAAGACCTCTCGCAGATCAAGACCGGCTTCGGCTTCAACTTCGGCGGCCAGGGCCGTCCCTTCGCCTTCTACCTCGACGACATCGAGTACGTTGCCGACTAAGGTGTGCTTCGGCCTGAAGGGCCTCGCACCAAGATGGAGCGGGAAGTTTTGGTCTTTTAAGCCGCTCGGTAGCGAGCCTCTTGATCGCCGTCGTCTTGGTGCGAGGCCCTTCAGGCCGAAGCACACCAATTACCGGCTAAACTGGAAGTCTGTCGCCGACGTCGCGTAGAGCGACAACCCGCCTGCCGTTGAGGTGGCAAAGTCTGCCAGCGCGTCGTTAATGCCGTGCCAGGCGTCGTAGCGAGACGATCCTGGAGCGGCGACGCGGGAGAGAAGCAATAGCCGCCCGTCGGCGAACTGCCGAGGCTCGTCGCCCTTGGGTCGGTAGACGAGCGCGAGCGGGTCGGGCACGGCCCTGATCATTGGCGCACCGTGAGCGATGAGCGCCCGCGCCACTTCGCGCTCGCATGGCGAAATGAAAGTTCCAGCAAGCACAAATCCCTTGTCGACGGCTGTCATCAGACGCTCGACCACGGTTGAATAGTCTTTCCCGGGGATTCGCCGAGAGAGCCTGATCGCGCAGATTTTTCGTTCCGGAGCCAAAAGCTCAATCGCGCCTGCCGCGCTCCACCACTCGTCGCCGGGGATGCGCGGAGACGAAACAGGCTCGACCACCTTGAGCGGCGGTGGATGGCCGTGCATTAGATGCCATTTAAGAGGGTTGTTCTCGATATACTTGTCGGCAAGCTCGATTATCTCCCGGCTGAGGCAGAGGCGGTCGTGGTAGCCGCGTTCCCACTCGAATTCGACGCCTGTTTTTGCGCTGCTGTATCTAGTCCAGCGTTTGAAGTTGTTTACAAACTGCGCAAGTCTGGCGAGAGGGCGGTCCATGCCCGGCTTGAGGTAGAGCCTCAGATGCACATGGTCCGGCATAATCGCCGATTTCTCCACGATGATGTCGTTTCTGCGGCGCTCTTCGATGGAGAGAGTCGACAGTGCCGCCATGCCGGCAGAAGAATAGCGCAGCCTGCCGTTTTCATCGACGGAGCCAAACACTTTGGTTCGCCCGGCGACAGCAAAGGTGATGAAAATCGCCGCCCCGCGCGAGTAGTCGTAGTCCTTGAAGCGGCGGTAATGACCGGCGCTTTTCGAGGCGAGCGGCTTGGCGTGGCAAGGCATGGGCATGGAGAGATTATATCATACTTCAGTCCGAAGCACACTCTACATAGTGACGCAAAAGGGCACATTTTTATGCTTGAATAGATATCCGCAAAACCGTCAATTATGCTATAATGGCGCCACCAGAAAGGGATGGCCGTGAAAAAACTCGTCACAATCGCAATCGCCGCAATAGCGGGGCAACTTATTGCAGGAACCTACACTTGGACCGGCGCGGCCAATGACGGCCTGTGGTTCAAGCCTGGAAACTGGTCATACGACGACGGCGCCGGAAACGTGACAAGCCCGGCGGCAGCCGCGCCGGCACGGAATACCACTGACAACATAGTCATTTCCAACGGCGATGCCGTCAACTATGTTCCTGGCGGTGACTGGGAGCCGAAGGGCTCGACGACGATATCCAATGGATCTTCACTCACACAGACAAATGGCAACAATTGGCCGAGGATACAGGGACCATTCCTGCTTGACGGCGGCTCGTACGACACCGGCTCTGCCGGTCAGTTCCGGCTTGGCGCAACGATGACTGTCAGAAACGGAGGGTCGTTTAAGACTCCGAAAGACCAGGCAAACTACAACTCTGCCGGGCGTTTGGTCGTCGAGAAGGACGGTGTTGTGGAGATCGGAACGACCGCTACGAGCCGTGAATGGACCGGGGCAATCCCTGTATCGCTTTCTGGAGGGACAATGACTGTCCACGGCGTATTTACATCCAACGCCGGTGACCTCTATGAGGGCGGAGAACTCGTGATGACCGGCGAGTTCCATCCACTTAACGGCCTTACAGTTGACGGAACGATTATCTCTTGCACTTGTTACTCGCCCCAAGGCGCTGACCGCGTAGTATCTTTTGAATCTGGTGGCCTCGTGTGCACATCGACTGGCTTTGACGGGTTTTACCAGAACACCGGAGTCTATATCAATGTGCCAGCTGGTTCCACTGCGACCTTCACAATGCCCGTCGCAGCGGCGTCGGTCTACACCGCCTATTTTTCCAACGGCAAGTTTCGTTATGACGGGAACACCATTTCCGCAGATGACTTTGCCGATCTCTTTACAGTTGAGGAGGTTGATGCGACTCACACGCTTTTCAAGCTTTCCAACGCTGCACCCGCTTTCGCTTTTGGTGCACCGTCTGCAGCAAATGTCACTGAATCGTCAGGAACGGTTTCCGCCACGCTCCGCAAGATAGGCGAGGGAGATGGAACGGTTGTTGTTGCCTATGCGACAAATGCGGAGGCGATCGATCTCGAACACGGCGAGTTCCTTGGCGCAGCTGGCCCGGAGGGAGCCGTGTTCTCGAAAACGATCTCTGGTCTGACGGCAGAGGTTGATGTATTCTACGCCTTTGCCGTGATTGTCGGAGGTGAAGTCGTCGCGCAGACCGCCGTCGCCTCGTTCCAGCCGTCTGCCTACACGGCAAAGTTCCTCGGCACGGTTTCGACCGCCGCGAACGTCGCCGCGAACTGGCGCGACGGCGCGGTGCCCACCTCCTCCGACACGATCCTGATCGCCGCCGACTGCGACTGGGGCACCATGGGAGGAAGCGCAAATCTCTCGCTCCAGAACTGGAACGTGACGGTGGAGGGCGCGGCGCTTCGTCTCAACGGGGAAGTCAACCGGACCGGCGCCGCGACGATCCGAAACGGCTCCCTTTCGGCTTCCGTGTTCGTCGGTTCCGGCACGCCGATCGAAGTGCGGGGGTCCGACATGGTTTCGACGACCACGCGGGGCGACATAACCCGCGGATTTTACAGTGACAAACCGTTCTTCAACTTCCACTCGGGAGACGCCTGCTCCTACACGTACCACTACAACGGCGAAACCGCCCCGGCGGAAGCCGACGAGTTCGCAGCTCTCTTCACGCAAGGGCGCATTCTCGTCGACGGAGCGGTGCTGACAGACAGCTCCCGCGTGTCGTTTTTGATCGACACGGAAAACAGCACGGTTAAGGTGACGCTTCTCGAGTCAGAGGTGGAGGCATCTTTTGCCGCTGCATCTGCTGCGGCCGTTAACGGTCTTTCGGCTACGCTTTCCGTTACGGTTGAGGTTGGCGGAGGCCGTGCGCTATATGTGCTGACCGGATCTTCTCCTGACAGCATGACGGCAGAACAGGTTGCAGCAGATGCTACAGACAATACGACATACACCTATGTGGCGACGGGCGCGGAAGGGACAGCCGTTTACTGGCAGTTCCGGCTCGGCGAAGCCGACGGCGGTCTTCTCGACACGACTTCGCCGCAGTCTTTCTTTGCGATGGAGAGCGGCAACCTGTGGACAGGTGCAACGTCTGGTTCCGCATCTATTCCCGGCAACTGGTCAAAGGGACATGTCCCGACTGCGCAGGAGCCAGTATATGTCGTTGCAGAGTTTGCAAAGAATGATATGCAATGGGATATTAGCAACGCAACCGTCGCATCGTGGAGGCAGATCGGTAATGCCGTTGTCTACATTAATGGCGCGACGAACGACATGCTGACCATCACAGGCAACGCAGAACTGGGCGGTGGCTACTGGACGCATGGTGGCCCGAGTGATGACCCGTCGACCATTCTCAATGTAATGATAGGCGGCGATCTGACTGTTGCGGCGGGAGCGGCAGTACAGGCCGGAACTGCGGTCCCGAACGACGCCGCGCAGCGTGCGCGTGGCTTCACGCGTGCACACGGCCCCGGATACCTGCGTGTAGCCGGCGGCTCACATGCGGGCGAGGGCGCGCACATTCCTGATGCCGATTTTACGCAGATTTATACATACGGTTCGATCCTTGAGCCTATGTCCTATGGCTCCGGCGGCTGGGGCGATAACGATAACTACGCGGGAGGCGGAGTTATCAAGCTTGCCGTCGCCGGCACTCTGACTGTAAACGGCACAATTTGCTCGCGCGGATTTGGATACGCTCAGGCTGCTGAGGCCAACATCGGAGGGGCTGGCTCTGGTGGCACGGTCAACATAACGGCCGCTGCTCTCGTCGGTTCCGGAAGAATAGACGCCAATGGCGGCAACAACGGCCTTTACGGTCCTGGTTCTGGCGGCCGCGTTAAAGTTGCTCTTACGGGATCAAGTGCCGCCTTTTCAGACTTCAGCGGAACAATCGAGGCTCTTGGTGGTTCGCTGCAGAATGTCACACAGGCAGATAATTATGACCTCTCTCCCGGCGCGGGCGGCACGGTGTGTCTTGTTGAGCCAGGAACAGATCCTGTTGTAAAGGTGCACAATGTCTGGCGCTACGGCGAGAATCCCACCACATGGCGCGTTGCCACCAATTCAGCGGCGATTCCTTCGGCGACGCATCTTCCGGCGAAGCAGGACGGTGACAGCATGCCGGCCCTGAAGAAGACAAAGTGGGAGCTTTCGGGACGCGGCGCGATTCGCCTTACAAGAGACGTTCAGATCGCCTCGCTCAGCCTTGCGGCCGACGACGGCACTCAGACGGTGTACACCGACGGATTCAAACTGACGACGCCCGCGCTGAACGTCAATGGCTTCAATCTCCGCGGTGTCTACACCAAGGACAACGCAGCATGGGTGAAGGGCGAGGGTTCGGTCACCGTCGGCGGTAGTGGGCTTGTCGTCTTCATCAGGTAGTTTAGGCCAGAACATACGACGCAAAAGGGCACATTTTTTGTGCTTAAATAGATATCAGCCAAACAACGGCTTATGCTATAATAGCGCCACCAGAAAGGGAAAGCCATGAAAAAACTCGTCACAATCGCAATCGCCGCGCTTGCGGGACACCTTCTCGCCGGAACCTATACATGGACCGGCAACGCCAACGACGGACTTTGGTACACTGCTGGTAACTGGAACTATAATGGTGAACCAGCCGAATCATCGCCAGGTTCTTCGCCGGCACACGATGTCGTGATCGACGGAAACGATGTAGTGGTGGCATATGTCCCCCAGGGCGATTTCTCTCCGCAGGCCGGAGTGACCATCACGGTTTCGAACGGGGCGAAGCTCGTGCAAGAAACTAGCGGTAATTGGGTTGGTTTCCAATCTGGAGCAGAATTGATCCTCGACGGTGGCACGTACGATGGCGGACCTTCGTGGAATTTCCAGCTAAACGACGGGAAACTGACTATTCGCAATGGTGGTGAATTTAAATATACGGCAGGCGGACTCTCTCGTTCTTCGGGCTCTGTAATCACTCTTGAGTCTGGGACGATGGTTCTAGGAGGAAACGTCACACTCTATCCTTCCGACACGCTCGGACGCGGTTCTCTGGCTACGACGGGAGAGGCCACCATCACCGGCAATATGACATTCGACGGCTTCAGTCTTTCCTGCTCAACGTTCACGCCACAAAACGATCCTACGATTACCCTCAAGGAAGGAAGCCTTTCAACCCGGAGGACTGCTGACGCCAGCGACTCCGGCTTTTGGGGCGGTTGCACGGTCGATATCATCGTCGGCAAAGTTGCGTCTTTCTCCGCTCTTGTCCATGATGATAAAACGGCCTACGACGACACTTATAGGACATTCAGATTCAAATACAACGGCAACTCGCTGACGGAGTCTCAGTTCAACGAGATTTTCACGACAACGACTTCGGTGGACGGAGATTGGACGCGCTACACGATTTCAACGGAAGAAGTCGCCGGCGCTCCTGCAATCGCCTCGCATTCGGCATCCTATTCGGAATACACGCTGGCATTCGCTGCCGAACTTGAGAGTTCATCTGCTGCAGACACAGTCTTGACTCTCTACTACGACACCTCCGACCACGAACACAACACGTCCTTCGGATGGCCGAACGTCGTGCCGCTCGTCCTGGACTCATCCGACGGACTCTTCAAAGCGACGGTTACCGTGCCTGACGAAGCCCTGTATTACTATCTAATCGGTGCCTCCAGCGAATCCGCAGGCCAGACGGTATGGGTGGCCGACACGGTCATCGCGGCAGACATGCCGACAGATTCAAATGTCTGGTTGGGAAATACAAGCGACATGACTGTAGCCTCCAACTGGTCGAAGAATGTAGTCCCAGGTGCGAATGATATTGTTGAAGTCAACCGATTCTTCTCGAAAGGAGACCACATTGACTGGGATGTCTCCGCTGTTCCCGCCGTGGCGGGATGGCGTCAGGACTACTCGACTACCGTGACTTTCAACTCGACGACGGAAACACCTTTCACTGTTGCGGGCGATGTCAATCTTCTTGGTGGCACCTGGACTCACCAAGGACCTGCAGCCGAGCCTTCACACTGCGTAAATGTTCGGGTTGCCGGCAATCTTACAATCTCAGCGGACGCCAAAATCGCGGCCAACCAGAAGGGCTATCACCGCGCAGGACCCGGCCGGTCCGTCAACTACGGCACGATGGAGGAGGGTGTCGACGATAACGACAATCCAATAACCAGGCAGCTCTGGACTGGTGGTTCCTATGCTGGTGACGCCGGACATCCGACTTACACAGGTTCGTTCGTTTCATACGGCTCAATCCTCAATCCGCTCGACTGGGGCTCCGCCGGAAAAGGCGATACCGACGAGAAGGGATATTCCGGTGGCGGACTCATCGTCCTTTCGGTCGGTGGCGTACTTACCGACAACGGCAATATCGAGGCAAATGGATTCGGGTGGAATCTTGATGACTTCGCGGGATCCTCGGGTGGAACAATCAATGTGACGGCCGGCACAATCGCAGGCAACGGCATGATTACGGCGAACGGAGGCAACTGCAACTGCGGCCCTGGAGGTGGCGGTCGCATCCGTGTCGCACTGACAGGTGAGAATGCTACATTCGCCAATTTTGGCGCCCCCGACCATATCGTCGCCAATTCAGGTACGCTTGAGCCGACTGCTAATCAAACGCTGAAACGCGACACTATGATTGGTGCGGCCGGTACGATCACTCTTGTTTCAGGAGGGGAGATCAAGGTGATTGTTGCAGACACCTGCTCCACTCGTCGAGAGCCGACGACTGAGACGCTTATGTCCGCCACCCATCTCCCGGCGATGCAGAATGGCGACAGCATGCCGGAACTGAAGCACACGAAGTGGGAGCTTTCGGGACATGGTGCGCTTCGCCTGACGAGGGACGTTCAGATCGCCTCGCTCAGTCTCGCGGCGGCGGATGGCACGCAGAAAGTCTACACGGACGGATTCAAGTTGACCACACCTGCACTTGTCGTCAACGGATCTCGTTTTAGGTCTGGCACCTACACGGCAGAGACTAACCCCGAGTTTATTGTGGGTGACGGCTCTGTGACCGTCGGCGGGAGCGGTTTCGCGGTCTTCGTCAGGTAAGGGTCGACATGAAGCGTTTTTTTGCAGCTGTCGCGGCGTTTTCGGCTGCGGCTATTTCTCCCCTTGTCGCCGCTGATGGCGCGCGCTGGATCTGGTATCCGGGCGACTACGGGATATGGTGGGGCAACGAGCTCCAAAGCGAAAGGCTCCAGTGGGGCTCGCGCCTTACTCCGTTCTGGCCGCTCTATGAACCGCATTCGCGCGTGCTGTTCCGCAGGGACGTGAAGCTTGACGCAGACGAGCCGCTCGAGGTCCGCTGCGACGGAAACGCCGCGGTCTGCTGGTGGGACGACAAAGGCGGCTACACCGAGAGTTCGGCGCTTCTCGGAAAGTTCGTCCTTCCGAAGAACGCGACCTCGATCGAGATCAAGATCCACAACAACGTGCGCCCGCCGTCCGTATGGGTCAGGGGCCCGCACCTCGTCTCCGACTCGTCGTGGAACGTCGGATGGACGACGACGTGGGACAAGTCGGAGGATGTTCCGTGCGACTCGTCGTCGCGCTTCGTCGACCCCGAGACCCCTCCGGGCCTCGCGAAGCTTCCGACGAGCGAAAAGAAGCCCGTGTGGTGCCGTCCGATAGACGGCGTGGAGGGCTCGGTCGCGGCGGACTTTGGCGAGGAGACGTACGGATACGTCAGGTTCCTCGACGTGAAGGGGCGCGGCGCGGTGAAGGTGATCTACGCAGAGAGCGAGGCGGAGCTGAAGGCCGTCGAGCTCGCGAACACGAAGGGCGGCGCACTTGACGGATGGGAGATGCTCGAGCTTTCTGAGACGAAGGAGTACCGGCGCGAAATTGCGCACGGATTCCGCTACGTCGGTGTGGTGCGCGCGAGCGGCGACGTCACGATCGGCGCAATCGCGATGGACTTCGAGACGAAGGCGATGCCGATACGCGGGTCGTTCCGCTGCAGCGACGAGGAACTCAACCGCATCTGGGACGTGTCGGTGCATACTCTGGACCTCACGTGCCGAGAGGTGTTCATCGAGGGCGTAAAGCGCGACCACTGGGTGTGGAGCGGCGATGCGGCGCAGAGCTTCCTGATGAACTACTACGTGTTCGGAGACTACGACGGATGCCGCGACACGCTCTGGACGCTGCGCGGGAAGGATCCGGTGAAGTGCCACCTGAACCGCATCATGGACTATACCTTCTACTGGTTCGACGCGGTTGAGAAGTATCGCCTCTATTCGGGCGACCCCGTGTTCGCGCGCCAGGTGTATCCGCGCATGAAGTCGCTGATGGACTTTGCGATCTCCCGTCTCGACGCCGCGGGGCGTCCGGCGGACCGGGATGGCGACTGGATGTTCATCGACTGGGCGCCGAAGACCCTGCCGAACTACGGCGGCGTCACGAGCTTCGAGCAGATGCTCCTCGTGCGTGCGCTCGAGGCGACGGCGGGAGTCGCGCGCGAGGTGGGCGCGAAGGAAGACGCGGCGGCATATCTCGAACGCGCGGGGAAGCTGCGTACGGAAATCGTGCCGCGCTACTGGAATGCGGAGAAGGGCGCACTGATGCACATGATATACAACGACGGACGCGTCGAGCCGATGGTGACGAGGTATCCGAACATGTTCGGGCTCTTCTACGGCTACTTCGACGAGGCGCAGAAGGCGAGCGTCGTTAAGAACGTGATGCTGAACGACGGCGTGATGAGGATACAGACGCCGTACATGCGCTTCTACGAGCTCGAGGCGCTCTGCTCGCTCGGGATGCAGAAGGAGGTACTGAAGGAGATGAAGTCGTACTGGGGCGGAATGCTCAGGCTCGGCGCGACAAGCTTCTGGGAGCTGTACAATCCGGACGAGAAGGGCGACGCGCACTATGCGATGTACGGACGCCGCTTCGGGAAGTCGCTCTGCCACGCCTGGGGCGCGAGTCCTGTCTATCTGCTCGGCAGGTATTACCTCGGGGTGGAGCCGACGGCTCCCGGCTTCGCGGAATATGTCGTGAAGCCAGATCTCGGCGGACTCGAATGGATGGAGGGGGATGTGCCCGCGCCATCCGGCAGCATCCATGTGTCGGTGCGCGACGGACGTGTGACCGTGCGCGGCAACCGTGTCGGCAGGGGTGTCCTCCGTTGGAAAGGGGAAACGACGGAGATACCGCCTGAAGGAAGTGCAAGCCTATGAAGACGCGTTTTTTGACAGCTGTCGCGGCGTTTTCGGCCGCGGCCTGGGCGGGGTATGCACAGGAGATACTGCGCGAGGGTGATGCGAGCTACGCTTCGTATACCCCGTGGAGCAAGGCGCGGACGTTCGGCGCGGACGGGAAGGTCGTGCGCCGCGGAGACCAGAGCCGCATCATGCAGAACCGCCCGCTCTACCTCGTCGACAAGAAGTCGTTTCCCCTCCCGACGAACGACTGGTGGACCGACGCGCTCGTGAGTCGCTGGACCGGCAACCTCTGGAGCTATCCCGCAAAGGTCGTGATCGGCGCGTCGGGTGTGCGCGTCGCATTCCCTACGTACTGGATCGACAACGGCACCGAGGTTAAGGAGCGCAGCGCCGTCGTCGTCGGCGCGAAAGGCGCTTTCAACCCCGATGCGACGCTCGTGGAAAGCTGGCACGACTGGGACGTCGAGATGGTTCTGCGCGACGGCGCGAAGAGCATGCGCACCACGCTCGTCCACGGTTCCCCGTTCACGTGGGTCGAGTATTCCGGCGTCAAGGTTGCGGTGGCTCCTGAGAACGGTCCGGGCGAAGTGGTCGAGAAAACCGCGGGCGGCTATGTCCTCAAGGTTGGAGACGACCATTACGGCGTGTGGGAGGACGGACGCTCCTACGTCGTGATCGGGCTTCTCCCTTCGCGCGCCGACTTCTCCCGTCTCGCTCCCTACGCAACGGCAATCATTCGCTCAACGCGTGTCGACTGGAAGTACGACGAGAAGACGGTAGAGCTGACAACGACCTGGAACGTCAAGACGGAAGACCTGACTGGGAAGGCGAAGAATCCCATTGCGCTCCAGGGCTTTCAGCCGCACCATCTCCGAAGGACGAGGCCGCAGTTCAAGACGATGGACGGGATCTCGTGGCTCACGCCGCGCGGTGAGCAGCGCATCGCAGCCGGCAACTCGCTCTCAATAGTCTACGACTTTCCCGGCCTGCTGCCATGCTGGGCCGCGCCGCGCGAGGGGGACTCCGCGGCCTCTCCGTACCGCGCCGATCTCTTTCGCCGTCTGCTCGCCGACTACGCGGAGCGCGGCAATTTCGGCGGCGACACTTACTGGGGCGGAAAAGGGCTTTTCCAGATGGCGGGAGCGATGATGGCCGCGCGCGAGATCGGCGATGCGGCGACGTTCGCGAAGGCGCGCGACAGGCTTCGTGCCCAGTTCGAGGATTGGCTCACATGGACTCCCGGCGAAGACAAGTTCTACTTCTCCTACATTCCGCGCTGGGGCGGGCTCGTCGGGGAGAACACCAGCTACGACTCCGACGCTTTCAACGACCACCATTTCCACTATGGCTACTTCACGTGGTCCGGTGCGCTCCTCTGCCTTGTCGACGAAGACTTCAAGGCCCGCTTCGGCGGCATGCTGAAGCTGATCGCGAAGGACTACGCGAACTGGGACCGCGGCGACAAGCGCTTCCCGCTCTTCCGCACGTTCGATCCGTGGGCGGGCCATTCGTTCGCCGGCGGGATCGGCGACGGCGCGGGCAATGGACAGGAGTCCTCGAGCGAAGCGATGCAGGGCTGGGGCGGACTCTATCTCCTCGGGCTCGCCCTTGGAGACGACGATATGCGCGACGCCGGCATCTTCGGCTACGTAAGCGAGGCGCGCGGTACGGCGGAATACTGGTTCGACCGCGACAGGAAGAACATCGACTACACAAAGTACACGAAGCCCTACAACTCCAACCTCACTTGCCACGGCGTCGGCTGGTGGACTTACTTCAGCGGCGACCCCGTGTGGATGCATTCGATACAGTGGCTTCCAAACTCGCCTGCACTCGACTACCTGAGCGAAGATCTCAAGTTCGCGAAATGGGACTACGACACGATGTGGGGCTCGAAGCACGTGTCCGGCTGGGACGGAGAGCTCGGCAACGCCTCATTAGGAAACGTCGTGCTCAGCTACCTCCAGCGCAGCGATCCAGAGCAGGCTGCGGCGATATTCGACAAGCTCGAGCGCGAAGGGCGCGGCGTCGTGAAGAACGCCGACACGGGACATCTCACCTACTGGGCTACGCACAGCCACCTTTCGTGGGGCGAGCTCGACTTCTCCGTTCGCGCCGACTTCCCGGCTGCGCGCGCTTTCGTGAAGAACGGCAAGCGCACGTACATGGCGTGGAACGCGGGAAAGGCGCCGCGCAAGGTAAGATTCTTCGACGCGAAGGGCGCGACGCTGTTTACGCTCAACGCAGCGCCTGGAGTGCTTTCCGTAAGCGGCCGCGCACGCCAGGCGGTTCTGTCGCTTCCGGCATGGGACGCGGCAGCCGTTCCAAAGAAGAACGTGTCCGCTCCTGCGCCGGAGGAGAAGCTTGAGGTCGTGTCGTTCTCTCTTGGCCCCAAGTCGGTCGAGCTTGCCGTCGGACACAGCTTCAAGCTGACTCCGTCCGCAAAAGACCAGTTCGGCGGCGCTATGCCGGTGAAGGGCGTGAAGCTCGTT
>Ga0310695_10007062_pt1 | contig 18139 bp, 19 predicted proteins | sample RumenRJG_04DNA_FD_203882 | JGI IMG/M metagenome (GOLD analysis project Ga0310695, IMG submission 203882) | Bovine rumen microbial communities from Lethbridge, Alberta, Canada - RJG_04 (v2) (version 2) | ecosystem: Host-associated > Mammals > Digestive system > Stomach > Rumen | place: Canada...
AATATTCAAATCTTTTTTTGTCTTAAAATCAAAATAGATAAGTGCAAAAAAATCATATTCTTTTTCTTCTACAACATCTTCGATGCGTTCAATTTCGGAAGGAATTGAAATAACCAGACCTTTTTTTGATTCCTTTACGATAGAAGAAAACCAAAGTCCAACTCGATTAAAATAAAATTCAACCTTTACATTTTTGTTAGAAAATTTTACAACAGCCTGAGGAGGATTTTCCAGCAAAATTGTTCCATTTTTTTCAACCTTAAACTGTTCACCTTTTATGGCAATTGGAAAAATCTGAGATGTAAGAGGATGTATATTTTCACTGTCAATATTTTCTTCAAGAGGAGTAAGCGTTACAGGAACATTACCATCTATAAGATACTGCAGAACAAGCTCACGTTCTATACCACTAAGACCGTTTTGTTTTTTCATCTTTACCCCACCTTATAATATCTATCTGATAAAAATTAAAGGAACTTTCATTTATTAAAATTTCAATATCCGTAAAAAAATCATCATTATATAATCTTACAGGAATTTTTATTAAATTTCTGTATTTGTACGGTTCAATTATATACCAGTTTTTAAAGTTTGAAATATTTTTATGATTTTCATCAAGAATTTCTTTAAAAGACAGCCAGAAAAAAACAGAATTAAATGCATACCTGCTGTCGAAAAAACGCTTAAAATCAGGTTCTTGTTTTTCATTTAATTCAGAAAATGACTTAAAAAAAGACTCCAGAGTCTGCTTTTGAAAAGCATTTAAATTTCCACTATCAAGTCTTCCAATTCCGTCAATAAGCGGATATTCAGCTTTTGAATATGAACCATAGATTACAGAATCCTGTAAAGAACAGATTTTTACACTTTTAGAAAGTCTTTCTTTTTCAAGTTCTGTTTCCCATTCTGCATCAGCAATATAAAGATTCATTTCATGTTTTGCTGTTGAATTAGAAAAATCTTCAACGGAGCCTGCCGCATTGTTAGAACAGCCGGCAACTGCAAGAGAAATCAAAACTATAATAGCAATTTTTACTTTCATTTTTTAACAATCAATTTTACCACATTTATTTATTTTTTTATACTTCCTATTGACTAAAAATTAATAAAATGCTATAAATAATTCATCGGGCAGTTAGCTCAGCTGGTACGAGCGTCTGGTTTACACCCAGAATGTCGGGAGTTCGATCCTCTCACTGCCCATAAGTCTGGTAATTCTGCCAGACTTTTTTATTTTAACACAGCTTTACGGAGTTAGCATTGAACCAGAATAATTCAAATGATTCAATTGTACTGCTGGCCAAAAAAAACGGACCTACATCTTTTTCATCACTTCATATTATAAAAAAAGCCCTGGGAACAACAAAAGTTGGACATACGGGCACTCTGGACAGCTTTGCACAGGGGCTTCTTGTTGTTTGCACAGGAAGACTTACAAAACTTGCAGGAAATATAACAGAATTTGATAAAACTTATGAAGCAATCTTAAAATTTGGAAGCGAAACAGACACTCTTGAATATACTGGCAAAATTGTAAAAAAGACTGCACTTCCCTCTATAGAGCAGTTTCAAAATGCTATTAAATCATTTTTAGGTGAAAGTCTTCAGGCTCCACCCGCTTTTTCTGCAATTCACATAAATGGAAAAAGAGCCAGCGATCTTGCAAGAAGCGGGAATGTTGTTGAAATTCCAAAACGAAAAATAACCGTTTATGCTGCAGAAATTTCAGAAACCGTATGCAACAGCAACGACCAGGTTGAATATGCAAAAATTACCTTCAAAGTATCCAAAGGAACATATATTCGTTGCCTTGCACGAGATATTGCGTATAAATGCGGTTCATCAGCACATCTAATTGGACTATACAGAACTCAGGTTGGAAATTTTAGTATACAAAATGCAGCAGGATATTCTGAACTGGCAGATTTTTCAATAGAAAATGCACGCAAAAATGTAAAGAAATATGAAGAAGATAAGTCTAAAACTGACATAAATGAAAGCTTAAATAAAAAAGCAAAAATCTCTGATGATGAAAAACTTAAACAGGAAATTCTGGAAAAGAAAAAGGATTTTGATCCGAAGACGGCAAATTTATGCGGTTTTGAAGTTATAAATATAATTAACAAAAATGATGAATTTGCTTTTAAAAACGGTAAACCGCTTCGCAGCGCTATGTTCAATAAAAATCTAAAAGAAATAAAAAATGATTCTCTGTGTGCAGTTTTTTCTTCTGAAAATATTTTTTTGGGACTAATATTTAAAAATAATGAAGGACGAATCTCTTACAAATTCGTCCTTTCATAAAATGCAGCTATATAATGTATAAAGCTTATTGTTCCGACTCAGATTCAGGATGTTCCTTTTCGTATTCCTTCTGCTGTCGTTCAAGCTCATTAAGTTTTTGAACCATCTTAAATCCGCTTTTCATTCCAGAATCTACAAGGAAAGTTAATTTCGGGAACTGCCTGATTCTCATTTTTTTTGCAATTTCACGCTGAATAAAACCTGCCGCTGCATTAAGTCCGTCTACACCTTTACTTACCTGAGCATCAGATAAGAAAGATGAAACATAAACTTTTGCATAAGACAAATCGGTTGTAACTTCTACACGATTAATACACAAAAAAGTTGAGACTCTTGGATCTTTTACTTCGCCTCGAAGAATCAGCTGAGAAATTTCATCTCTAAGCTGATCGTTCAGACGTGGAATTCTATACTGCCCCATTATCAGGCTTCTCCATTTTCAGTAACATTTCTCTTGGCAATTTCAGCCTGCTCTTCTGCAATTGTTTTTCCAAGTTTTTTTGCTACTTCTACAATTTCAAAAACTTCAAGCTTATCGCCAATCTGAATATCCTGCCAGTTTTCAAGACCGATACCACATTCATAACCTACAGAAACTTCTTTTGCATCATCCTTAAAGCGCTTGAGGGAAGCAATTTTTCCTGTAAAAATTACAATACCATCGCGTACAAGGTTTACATTTGAAGTGCGGCGAACAATACCTTCAGAAACTGAACATCCGGCAATAACACCAATTTTTGGCACTTTGAATGTGTTACGAACTTCAACCTGTCCAATAACTTCTTCTTTTGTATCTGGCTGAAGCATACCTTCCATAGCCTGCTGAATTTCTTCAACACACTTATAGATAATATTGTATTTGCGGATTTCAACCTGTTCCTGCTCTGCAAGAGTTTTTGCTTTTGGAGTTGGTCGAACGTTGAATCCAATAATAATTGCATTTGAGTCAGCAGCAGCCAAAGTAACATCAGATTCGTTGATTGCACCAGCACTCGAATGAATAACCGAAAGACGAATTTCGCGTGTAGAAAGTTTTTCCAACGATGTTTTAAGAGCTTCTGCAGATCCCTGAAGGTCAGCTTTAATGATAACCTTAAGTTCACGAACTTCGCTGTCGGCAATATCACTGTAAAGAGATTCCAAAGTTGTCTTTTTAACTGCCTTGGCAGCTTCAAAGCGCTTAAGTTCCTGACGTTTAGCAGAAATTGCACGTGCATCTTTTTCACTTTCTGTTACCTGGAACGGATCACCTGCGTTCGGCATTTCTTCCATACCAAGAACTTCAACCGGTGTAGAAGGACCTGCTTCCTGAATGCGGCGGCCTCTGTCATCAAACATGGCACGAACGCGTCCAGAATAAATACCGGCAACAAAAGGATCTCCCTGTTTAAGGCATCCGCGCTGAACTACAACAGTAGAAACAACACCGCGTCCCTGATCTACGCGAGATTCAAGGATTTTTCCTTCGGCACGACATTCATCATTTGCCTTAAGTTCAAGCATTTCGGCCTGCAAAAGAATTGCATCAAGCAAATCATCAATACCTTCTTTTTTCAAAGCAGAAATATGAACGTACTGTGTATCTCCACCCCATTCTTCCGGCGCAAGACCAAGCTCAGAAAGCTGAGTTTTTACGCGGTCCGGGTTAGCTTCTGGTTTATCAACCTTGTTTACAGCAACAATAATAGGAACTTTTGCATCTTTTGCATGAGCAATAGCTTCCAGAGTCTGAGGCATAACACCATCATCAGCTGCAACAACAAGAACAACAATATCTGTTACCTGAGCACCGCGGGCACGCATCATTGTAAATGCTTCATGACCTGGTGTATCAAGGAAGGTGATTTTACCCTTAGAAGTTGTAACCGAATAAGCACCAATAGACTGAGTAATACCACCGGCTTCGCCTTCCGCAACATGTGAATGACGGATTGCATCCAGAGTCTTTGTCTTACCATGGTCAACGTGTCCCATTACAGTTACAATTGGAGGACGAGGCTTAAGTTCTACACCATCATCCTTTTCGCTTTCAATAACAGTTTCATCATAAAGGCTTACAAGATGTACTTCACAGCCATATTCAGCGGCAAGAAGAGTTGCAGTATCAGAATCGATTGACTGAGTAATTGTTACCATCATACCCATGCCCATAAGTTTTCCGATAACTTCACTTGCCTTAAGGTTCATTTTTCTTGCAAGGTCAGAAACCGAAATTGATTCCATAATATCAATTGATTTTGGAACTACGCTTGCAGGAGTTTCAACCTTTTTCTTCTGTTCAAAAAGATTATCATCATACTGTTCTTCGTCTTTATGATTATAAATCTGTTTTTTGCCTTTAAATGCGGCCTTTTTTCCAGGAGAACGTGAATTATCAATTGGAAGAGGAGCTGCAGCGCCGCCCAAACCAGAACGAGGTCCTCTGTTAAAACCACCGCCCTGTCCACCGCGGTTAAAGCCACCGTTTCCGCCCTGACCGCCACGATTAAAGCCACCCTGTCCGTTTCCCTGACCGTTACGGTTAAAGAACTGACGGTTTCCGTCGCGCTCACGGTTCTGGTAGCTTTGACGTGCCTGAGCACCATTAAAGCCGCCCGAAGAACCATCTTTATTAAACTGACGGTTCTGATTGTATCCGCCGTTTCCACCCTGTCCACCGCGGTTAAAGCCGCCCTGGTTTCCACGTCCATTGCGTCCACGATTGTCGCTCAAATTTCCGGCTTTTACATTTGGCCTTGAAGAGTTAATTTCAAAAGGCTTTTGTCTGCCGTCATTTTTTTGAACAGGCTTTTTATCCTGTGCAGGCACATTTGAACTTTCGTTCTTTTTTACAACAACGTGAGTTTTCGGGTTGTTCTGTGCAGGTGCAGAATTTTGAGCCGGGCTCTGAGGATTCTTTTTCTTAACAACAACAACGCGTTTTTTTTCGCCAGATGATGCTGCAGGCGTATTGTCCTGCTGTTTTTTGTGAACTACAAATCCGGGCTTTTTTTCTAATTCATCAGCCATAAATTATCCTATTCCTCATCCTCTGTAAATTCAAATTCTACACCACATGCCGGGCAGTGAGTCATATCAAGAGTGATTTTTGCACCGCATTCAGGACAGAAATACTCTTCCGCCTCGTCCGCAGTTTCTTCAGCCTTTTCAGTCTCCGCATCTGCGGCAGCTTCTGTTTCAGCTGTTTCGTTCTCTTCTACGAATTCTACATTTTCATTAATAAGTTTATTGATTTCATCAAGCGCTTCTTTAGAAACACCTTCGATATTGATTGTGTTGTTATCATAAGCGTCAACAAAGTCTTCAATTTTTTCAATTCCGTTGTCTTTAAGCAGTGCGGCAACTTCTGCATTAACTCCAGGAAGTTCTGCTACAGTTGTAATTTCATCGTAAGATTCTTCCGAAGCTTCATCATTAAACAGATTTCTTGCATTTTGAACTGTATTGAAAGAAGAAAGATCCATTTCTTCAGCCTGTTCAACAGTCTTAACATCAATATTCCAGTCGCAAAGTCGGTTTGCAAGGCGAACATTCTGTCCCTGACGTCCAATTGCCAGAGAGAACTGAGAATCTTCAACAATTGCAAGAGCCTGTCTCTTATCTGCATCCATAATAATTACGCGTTCTACCTGAGCCGGAGAAAGTGCATTTTTAATGAATACAACAGGATCAGCATCCCATTTAAGAACATCGATTTTTTCGTTCAAAAGTTCACGAATTACATTCTGAATACGAACGCCTTTAAGACCTACACAAGCTCCTACAGGATCAACTTCTTCACGCTTTGTAGAAACAGCAATCTTTGTTCTGTAGCCGGCATCACGTACAATCTTCTGAATTTCAACAGTTCCGTCTGCAATTTCTGGAACTTCTTTTTCAAGAATCTGGCTTACAAGTTTAGGATCACTTCTTGAAAGAACAATCTGAAGTCCGTTATTTGTCTTTTTGATATCTACGATAAGACCTTTAATGCGGTCATTCTTTTCATAAAATTCAAGTTTTGACTGATATTTAACAGGAAGTACACCTTCAAGGCTTGTATTTCCTAAATCTACATAAATGTTTCCATTTCTTTCGCGCTGATAATAACCAATTATGATTTCGCCAATCTTATCTTTATATTCGTTATAAAGTGATTCAGAATGAGTTTCGCGCAATCCCTGATGAGCAGTCTGTTTTCCTGTTGCTACTGCTGAACGCGCAAAGGTTTTAGGATCTTCAAGAATATCAATTTCGTCACCTTCTTCAACCTCGTCGCCGGCAAGCTGTTTTGCTTCTTCAAGTTCAATTTCTGTTACAGGATCATAAACACCATCTGTTACAACTTTTCTTGAATAAATTGCAACATCAGACATATCATCATTAAATTTTACAATTGCGTTTATATCTGTACCGTATGTTCTCTTGTACGCGGCCTTTAACGCCTTTTCAATAGTTGCTTTTACAGAATCCTCAGAATAACCTCTTTCTGAAATTAACTGACGGATTGCTTCTGCCATCTCTGACATAAAAACTCCTCGCAGATTTCCTGCTATATCGGGATTTGCTCCCGTAAAATATTAATTAACTTTATATAAAAATTTTGCCTTAGCTATATTTTCAAAAGGAACGGCATTTACCGTACCATCCTTTTCCAGAGACACGGATTTTTCATCAGAAGAAACAATAGTTCCCTCTACCCAGTCAGAAACTTCCTTATCCCATACGCGTACTGCACGTCCTGTAAACACAGAAAATTCAGCCGCGTTTTTAATATTATGTTCAATCCCAGGACTTGTAAGTTCCATCATTGTATCTTCAGTGCCCAAAAGCGCTTCAATACGCGGAAGAAGAACACGATGAACTTTAGCACAATCATTTACGCCAATATTTGCAAGCGGATCTGATGAAGTAATTACAGCCGAAATTTTTACAGTTGTCTTTGAAGGAACAATTTTCAGATCAACAAGTTTGTAACCCATTCCTTCTACAAGAGCCGAACATTCCTTATAATACTTAATGTCTTTATATGCTTTATATTCCATTTTTACCCGCAGTCCAACAAAAAAGACCCGTGGATTTACACGAGTCTTTTTAATACTTTCTATTAAACTGACAACAATAATATAGAACTTTTGCAAAAACATGTCAACGGTACGTTTTTTTTATAGTCAGTATGGAAATAAACAAAAAAATAATTTATAATAGAAGAAATATCGTTTAGTAAAAAAAAGGAAACCAAAATGATTATTGATAAAATCCTTACTGCACTTTTTGGTTCGCAGAATGACAGAGATTTAAAAGCTTTAAAACCAATTCTTGAAGCCGTTAATGCAAAAGAAGAATGGGCAAAATCACTTAAAGCAGAAGAATACCCGGAACAAACAAAAAAATTTAAGGAACGACTCGCAAACGGAGAAACTCTTGATGATATTCTTCCCGAAGCGTTCGCACTTGCGCGAGAAGCTGCATTCCGTGTTCGCGGAGAAAGAGCTTTTGACGTTCAGATTTTAGGTGCAATCAACCTTCATAAAGGAAGAATTACAGAAATGAAAACTGGTGAAGGTAAAACACTTGTTGCCGTTGCTCCTTCATATTTGAATTCCCTTACAGGAAAAGGCGTTCATGTTGTAACTGTAAACGATTACCTTGCAGAACGCGATGCAAACACAATGCGCCCTGTTTTTACATATCTTGGCTGCACTGTTGGTTCCGTTCTTTCAAACATGGACAACGAAGCAAGAAAACTTGCATATAACTGCGACATAACTTACGGAACAAACAACGAATTCGGTTTTGATTACCTGCGCGACAATATGAAAATTGATTTGAACGATAAAGTTCAGCGCGGATTTAATTATTGTATCGTCGACGAAATTGACTCAATTTTGATTGATGAAGCCAGAACCCCACTTATTATTTCCGGAGCTGGAGAAGATGATACATATAAATATCACGAAGTAGATAAATATGTTGATGAACTTACCGAAGTTGCAAAAGACCCGAAAACAGGCGACTATCCTGATGAATCTATGATGGAGCCTGCAGAGCGTGCAAAAATTGAAGGTGACTACACAATTGATGAAAAATCAAAACGAGTTTCCTTTACAGAAAAAGGAATGAATCACATTGATGCTATTTTGCACCAGCATAATCTTATTAAAGGTTCTCTTGTTGACGAAGAAAACTTTGAATTTGCTCATTACTTTACACAGGCTCTTCGAGCTCATCTTTTATTCCACAAGGACGTTGATTACCTTGTTCGCGATGGGAAGGTTGAAATCATCGATGAATTCACAGGGCGTGTTCTTGAAGGCCGCCGCTATTCAGACGGCTTGCACCAGGCAATAGAAGCAAAAGAACATATCCGCATTGCACAAAGAAACAGAACAATGGCTTCTATTACATTCCAGAATTACTTCAGAATGTATAACAAGCTTTCTGGTATGACAGGTACTGCCGCAACAGAAGCTGTTGAATTTAATAAAATCTATAATCTTGATGTAGTTGCAATTCCTACAAACCTTCCGGTTGCCCGCAAGGACGAAAACGACGAAGTTTATCTGAATGAATCAGACAAATGGGAAGCAATTGCCGCAGAAATCAAGGCTGCTCACGATAAAGGTCAGCCGGTTCTAGTCGGAACAGTTTCAGTTGAAAAATCAGAACATCTTTCTGCCCTTCTTACAAAAAAAGGAATTCGTCACGAAGTTTTAAATGCAAAGAACCACGCGCGCGAAGCTCTGATTATTGCAGAAGCCGGAGCGAAAGGAGCTGTTACAATTGCTACAAACATGGCCGGTCGTGGTACCGATATTAAGCTTGGTGGAAATCCGGAATTCCGTGCAAGAAAGCGAGCCGGAACAAATGCAACAGAAGAACAGTACAAAGCTGCTCTGGAAATTGAAAAAGAAAACTGGAAAAAGGATTATGAAGAAGTTCGCGCTGCAGGTGGACTTTATGTAATTGGTTCTGAACGCCACGAAAGCCGCCGAATTGATAACCAGCTTCGAGGTCGTTCCGGACGTCAGGGAGACCCTGGACGCTCAAAATTCTTTATTTCTATGGACGATGACTTGATGAGGCTTTTCGGTGGAGAACGCATGAAAGCCATGATGACAAGAATCGGAATGGAACCAGGAGAGCCAATAGATCATCCATGGCTGAATAAAGGAATTGAAAAAGCACAACAGAAAGTTGAAGACCGTAACTTTGAAATAAGAAAACATTTGCTTGATTACGATGATGTTTTAAATGAACAGAGAACTGTAATCTATAATCAGCGTGATGAAATTCTTGCAGACAACAATCTTTCTGAAAGAGTTATGAATAACGCAAAAGACACTGTAGACGACTTTTTTGAAGAATATGCATATACAGCAAAACATTCGCGAGGTTCTAACACTGCATTGGCTGATTTAAGCGAAAAAATACGAAACACATTTGGTTTCCAGATGCCGCTTGAACGCCTTAACAAGGAAGCTGTTCTTGCAGAACTTCAGAATGATATTACTGAAAAAGAAACTCTGGCAAGTAAGGAAAACTTTAATATGTTTATCCGTTACCAGTATGTCCAGATTATTGATAAAAAATGGCTTGATCAGCTGGAAACTCTGGAAGCTTTACGAGAAGCGGTTGGACTTCGTTCGTATGGTTCAAAGAACCCTCTTACAGAATACAAGATTGACGGATTTAATATTTTCTATGATATGCTTGATTCAATCAGAAATACCGTTATGTCACGTGTTTTCAAAGTACGCGTTCAGCTTTCTCCAGAAGCCGCAGAACAGCGCCGCCGTATGATTGAAGCTCAAAAACAAAACATAAGTGCCCAGCACACAGATTCTACGTCATCATTCGGAAATCAGCCAAATGGCGCACCTGCTCAGAGCGCGCAAAGTGCATTTAATTCGGATCAGGCACGCAGACAGGCTGCAAACGGAGCGATGCAAAGAAGCTCGCAGGGAGCAGGTGTAACAGTCCGCAGAACAACACCAAAGGTTGGGAGAAACGATCCTTGTCCTTGTGGAAGCGGGAAAAAATATAAGCAGTGTTGTGGTCGTTAGACCACAACCTGATAGCGAAGCGCACAGTGTTGAGGCAGATATTATCTGCCGGCGAGTTTGCAAGCAAACTCGTGGTCTTAAGATATATAACACAACTTTATAAAATTTATGAAAAAACTGAATATTCTGATTTTTGCATTTATAATTACTCTTTTTTGCGGCTGCTCAAGAAATTCTACAGTGCAGTCAATAAGCGAAACAGAATTATTTACAATTCCGTACGGAAATTTTGAAGAACAACTGAGTGTATCTGAATTAAGCGACGTTGGAAATATCCGCTACGGAATATTTATGCGCGACGGATTCTTCTATATTATAAACGGAGAATCAAAAAAACTTATGGAGCTGAACTCCTATGGAGATCTTCTTACGCTGTTTTACAACGAAGATTCACAGACAGCAAAGCTTCTAAAAAAATCAAACAAAGCAGCGCAAAGTATTCATCACGAAGTTTCCTATCCGTTTGACTACCCCGGAATGATCGCCGTTGATTCAAACAAAAACATATATACCGTATGCTCGGTTCCACGAGACAGACAGGAACAAAGTGACACTAAGAATATGCTGTACAGCCAGACAATTCTACGGCTTACCAGAGACGGTTCTTCTGCAGACTACATAGGACAGCAGGGACCAGGCGGGACACCTTTCCCTTACATTAAAAACATCTACACTACCGAAAAAGATGAACTTGTTGTAATTTCTAAAACAACAGATGGAGCCATTGCATACTGGTTTGGCACCGACAACTTCCTTAAATACATGGTTTATGTAGATAAAAAGAATATTCCGGCTCTTAAAGGTACCGAAGATAATAACGACTTTTTTCTTTCTGTAGAAAACGTTATTCCAGATCCGGTTACCTATAAACTATATGTAAAAGTTGATTATTACTCAACATATCTTGATGAAGAATCAAAGGTTCAGTCGGGCATAAACTACAATCAGACACTTCTCTACCCGCTTAACATTTTAACAAGCGTGTATGAAGAACCGGTTTCTGTGCCGCCTTACGAAGAATCAATAATTGCAGATTACAGTAAGCTTACCTATAAAATTCCTTATGATTTTCTTGGAGTTACAAAGTCAGGCTGGAAATTTTTTATCATAAAAACAGATTCGGGCTTTAATATTGAAATGCTTCAAAGCGAAAATCAGAGAATATTAAGACGACAGTTTGTTGTAAATCATAATAACATTCTCTTTGATGATATGAAGCTTTCTCCAGACGGAATTCTAACAGCGCTTTATATAGAAAAAGAAAAGGCACGCGTAGTCTGGTACAGAACAGACAGTCTTATTGATGCAATTTTAAAGAAGTAGATTTTTATGGAAAAAAAATTATTTGAAGATACCGTAGAATCAGAACCCGAAGAACAAAGTGAAAAACCGTTGCACTTTTTTTATAACAGGGAAGAACGAATTGCACATGCACCCGAAATTGTAAAAAAATATTACGCAGGCGAAATGAATCCGGTAAGAGGATTTAAAATTTTTTTTACAAAACAAAACCGATTTATACTTTTGGCACTTATACTTTTTATTGGCGCTGCCTGGGTATACACAGCAATGAACAACACAAGGTCGTTTGCAAGTATAGACGGCATAAATCTGGAACTAACGGCATTTTCCTATGAACAGGAAGTATATACAAGTCTTCAAATTAAACGAAGTAAAAAATCAAAGAAAAAAACTCCATGCAAAATTGAAGCTTATTTCTTTTCTATAGAAAATAATAATCAGATATATGACAAAAAGGAATTATCTTTGATTTACGAAGATGGAGAGCAATATTTGCGCACAAAATTTTCAGATTATGATATAATAAGAGTTGACGTGATTGTAAAAATCAACGAACAGGAAAAAGAACTTAGCTGCGGAGTAAAAAGATGAGCCGTTCAATAGCATGCATAGATTACCGGAATGGGAAAATTTTTATTGCAAAACGTGTAAACAGCGGAGATATGGGAAACCATTGGGAATTTCCAGGTGGAAAAATTGAAGATGGAGAAGATTTTGCAACTGCTATAAAAAGAGAAATGCAGGAAGAATTTGGTGTAAATGTTGAAGTTGGCGAAAAAATAACAAGCGGAACATTTGAACATAAAGGTAAAAAATGTACGCTGGATGCTTTTCGGGTAACATTTGAACACGATGGAATAGAGAAACCTTTTGTTCTTACAGAACACACTGAATATAAATGGGTTTTGCCAGATGTAATACCTACACTCGAATTTGTAGATTCAGATTTAAGCATTTTCCCGGAAGTATTAAAAAATATATCAAAGTAGTTTTATAAATATGAAAAGAAAACATTTTTTTATTGCAGCAGCAGGTATTTTATTTTTAATTCTCAGTTCATGTAATAAATCAAACGATATGCCTATCACTCTTGATAATTCTGAACCACTTGCCCTTGCCCCAGACGTTTCATGGGCTGTTGTAAACGTATCTTACGCAGTATTCAGAACAAAACCTGAATGGTCAGCCGAAAGCCGCGAAAATTCCAGAAAGGGCGAAATTCTTCAGGTAAAGGGAAATTTTTTGAACAATGAAAAAGATATCTGGTATCTTTTTGATAAAGGCTGGCTTCCGGCAGAAAGCATTACAATATACAATAACCGTTACAAGGCTGTAAATGCCGTAAAAAAACTGATGGAAAATAATAACTAAATGAGTCTTATAATAGCAGAAATCGGAACAAGCCACGAAGGTTCAATACAAAAAGCAAAGGAACTTATAGATGCGGCTGCAGATTCAGGAGCCGACTGCATAAAATTTCAGTGGGTTTACGCAGACGAAATTCTTCATCCGGACACAGGTTTTGTAAAACTTCCTACAGGAAACATTCCTCTTTACGAAAGATTCAGACAGCTTGAATGTACGCCAGAATTTTATAAAGAATGTATTGAATACACACATAAAAAAAACTGCAAATTCTGTTGTTCTCCCTTTGGATTAAAGAGTCTTGAACAGCTTCTTAAGCTGAAGCCTGATTTTGTAAAAATCGCAAGTCCGGAATTAAATCACTTTCCGCTTTTACAAGCCCTTGCAGAATTCCGCAAAAATCAGGCAGAAAACGGTCAAAAACAAGTTCCGGTAATTATTTCCAGTGGAGTTTCAAAACTTAGTGATATAGAAAATGCCCTGGAAATTCTTGGAACAGACGGAATTCAGCTTTTGCATTGCATTACAAGTTATCCGGCCCCGGAAGAAGAATATAATTTAAGCCTGATAAAAAATTTACATAATATTTTTGGAATTGAAACTGGTGTAAGCGATCATTCTTTAAGCCCTATTTTAGTTCCATGCCTTAGTATAATTTGCGGAGGAACTATAATAGAAAAACATATCACTTTAAGCAAAGAAACATCCGGTCTTGATGATCCTGTAGCTCTGGAACCGGAACAATTTGCACTAATGGTTCACGTCGTTCATCAGACAGAGGCAACAATGCGGCACTACGGATCCCAAACAGGATATGAACGAACTATTGATCAGCTTTCTGAACAATTTGGAAAAGAAAAAATTATGGCGGTTCTCGGTGACGGAATAAAGAAGCTTGCACCTGCCGAAAAAGAAAATTACGGAAGAACAAACAGAAGTCTGCATTATACAAAAAATTTAGAAGCAGGTGCTAAAATAAAAGCAGAAGATATTGCAGTTTTAAGGACAGAAAAAATTCTTACGCCAGGAATTTCTCCTGAATTCGAAAAAATTATTATTGGCAAAACTCTTGCCCGAAATGTAAAATCTGGTTCAGGTGTCCGTCTGGAAGATTTTCTTGTATAAAAATCATATTTTTACTAATATAGGTGCAGTTCAAAATTATTTTGAACATTTTTTATTAAAACAGAAGTAAAGGAAAAAATATAAATGAAAACAAACGTATTAAAGGGAATGAAAGACATACTTCCATCAGAGCAGAAGCTGCGCGACTATGTACAGGGAAAAATTCTGGAAACTTACAGACAAAGCGGCTTTGAACGCATTTCTACACCAATACTGGAAGATGCAGAAAATCTGGATAAATCTGACGGTGGAGATAATCTTAATCTGATTTTTAAAGTACTAAAACGCGGTGAAAAACTTGATTCAGCCCTGGCTTTAGAAAATCCAACAGCAAAAGATCTTTCAGATATGGGCTTGCGTTACGATCTTACCCTTCCCCTTACACGATTTTTTGCGGCAAACAGAACTTCTCTTCAATACCCGTTTAAAGTAATTCAAACTGACAGAGTTTACAGAGCTGAACGCCCTCAAAAAGGCCGCATGCGTGAATTTATGCAGTGCGACATTGATATTCTTGGAGACAGTTCACCAAATGCAGAGGTTGAACTTATTGATGTTACTGCAAGAGCTATGCTTTCTATTGGCTTTAAGGATTTTTACATTAACATAAATGACAGAAGAATTCTGCGTGCCATGCTGGAAAACATGGGTTTTGCAAAAGATTCTCTTGATTCAGTCTGCATAACATTTGATAAACTTGACAAAATTGGTACAGAAGGAATTGAAGCTGAACTTAAAGAAAAGCAGATGCCTGAAAACGCAATAAAAACACTTATCAGTTTTCTTTCATCAGGAAACGAAATTACACTTGATTCTGTTGCGTCAAAATGTGCAGACCCTTCTGTTGCAGACAGTCTTAAGTACATAATTAAAACAGCAGAAGAAGTTTCGAATGGCTTATACAATGTAAAATACTGCCCTAGCCTTGTTCGTGGACAGGGATACTACACCGGTGCTGTTTTTGAAATTGGCAGTCCACTTTTTAGCGGTGCAATTGGTGGCGGCGGACGATATGACAATCTTATTGGAAAATTTATAGGACAGGATGTACCTGCAGTAGGATTCAGCATTGGTTTTGAGCGAATTTGCAATATTCTTCTTGAACAAAACTACCATATTCCCGGAACAAAAGAAAAATGTGCGCTGCTTTATGATGATTCCGTTGATTTTTCTAAAGTCATGAAAAATGCAGCAGATTTAAGAAAAAATTATACTGTTTCTGTAATAAAAAAAGCAAAAAAGCCCGGACCTCAGTTTGATATGCTGGAAAAACAGGGCTATACAAAATTTGCACAGTACAAAGACGGAAATATCATATTTAAATAAACACATTTGTTCTGATTTTTAAGTTATCGCCTCTAGACAGATTCTCTATATTTTCGATATAATGTGTAGATACACGCTATATGTTAAAAATGTGTTAACAAAAACACGGCATGTGTTTTATTAACTAGGAGGATCGTTGGCATACACAACTAACAACAACAATAAGGGAATGCGTATCAATGAAATGATTCGTGTTCGGGAAGTTCGTCTTATAGATGATGAGGGTAATCAGCTCGGAATCGTTCCGACAAATCAGGCCCTTAATATGGCTAAGGACAAAGACCTTGACCTTGTTGAAGTTTCACCTAATGCTAACCCACCGGTTTGTAAAATACTTGATTATGGCAAATACCGATTCGAACAGGAAAAAAAGCTCCGTGACGCCAAGAAGAATCAGAAGGTATTAAAGTTAAAAGAAATCCGTATGCAGCCAAAAATTGGTTCTGGAGATCTTGATACAAAAGCCAAACATATACAGGAATTTCTTGATGAAGGCGATAAGGTAAAAGTTACAATCCGTTTCCGCGGACGAGAGCTTGCTCATACCGACCTTGGTTTTGAAGTTCTGAATGAGGTGCTAAAGCGACTTACCTCGGCGTACAACATTGACAAGCCTGCCGCAATGGACGGAAGAAATATGTCAATGACAATTTCAGCAAAAGCCGCAAAATAAGGGGTTAGAAAATGCCTAAAATGAAAACAAAGAAGTCAGCATCAAAGAGATACTCTCTTACAGGTACTGGCAAAGTTAAGCACAAGAAGCAGAACCTTCGTCATATTTTGACAAAACGTTCTCCAAAAAGAAAGAGAAACTTGCGTGCAGCAGGTTATGTAGATGAAGCAGACGCAAAGAAAATCAGAAAGCAGATGCTTCCTTACGGTTAATAGGAGATAAACGATGTCAAGAGCAATAGACGGAACAAAAAGAAAGAACCGCCGTATTAAAATTTTGAAACTTGCAAAAGGTTTCCGCGGCGACAGAAAATCAAACTATAAACCAGCAAAAGATGCTGTAACAAAGGCACTTGGTCACGCATATGTTGACCGCCGTGACAAGAAGCATGAATTCCGCACTCTCTGGATTGCACGTATTAACGCTGCTGTTCGTGATGAAGGAATTACATACTCTCAGTTCATCAATGGAGTTACAAAAGCAGGTATTAAATTGAACCGCAAGGCTCTTTCTAATATGGCTATTGAAGATCCAGCAGCATTCAAAGCAGTTGTAGAAGCTGCTAAAAAAGCTCTTAAATAGGGTTTGCCATGATTTCACTTGAACAGGTTATTCTGCTTGAACAAAAGATAGAAAGTGCTGTTGCAAAGATTCAACAGCTGCAAGCCGAAAACGATGCTCTGCGCAGTAAATGTACTGAGCTCACAAATGCGTTATCGGTTAAGTCGGAGCAACTTACTTCTTTTGAGTCAGATCAGAATCAGATTGAAAGTGGAATCAAAAAAGCACTTGACCGGCTTTCTTCCATTGAAAATTCAGTGTTAAAAGTTGCCGGTCAGGATGCTTTTAAGCAGGCCTCTGCACCAGCCTTCCAGGCAATGGAAGACGTACCAGCGGTTGAAAAGGCTCCTGAAACAACACAGCCAGAAAATCAACCGGTTTCAGAAACAGAAATCACATCAAGTATTCCAGATACAGAAGAACCATCATTTTCAACTGTAACAGATTCCATTCAGTCTGAACAATCATTTTCTGCAGAAGAAAAAACACCTGAAATAAGTTTTTCCAATAATGCATTTACACAAAAATCTTATGCACAGGCATCTGATTTTTCAGTTAATGAACAGACACAAACAGAATCAGAAGATGATTCTCCAGTTGAGTACGATGATTCTCAGCAAGATGGATTAGGATTCGATATATTCTAATGGGAAAACTAAGAATAAATATGCTTGGAGCAGATTTTACAATCCAGGCAACAGAAGAACCCGAATATCTTGAAAAACTTCTCGGATACTACAAGCGTATAACTGATGATGTAAAAAACATTCCTTCAATAAAAACTCCGCTTCAAGTTGCAATTCTTTCTGGTATAATGATTGTAGATGAACTCTACAAAGAAAAAGAAGAAAAAATCAAAATGGAAAACGGCACTTATGTTCCGGCTCCACGACAGGAATCAGCCGACAGTGAAGAAGTAGAACGCCGCACTCTTAATATGATTGAAAAAATCAGCAAGGTATTGTAATTGATTTGGATAGACGCCGACTCCTGCCCTCTTTTAGTCAGAAATCATGTTGTAAAAACAGGTGCAAAAAACAACATTCAGGTAACGCTTGTTGCAAATAAAAAAATCAACTGCACGGTTCCATTTTCATATAATATGGTCGTTTGTCCCCAGAAAAAAGATGCCGCAGATGATTATATTTTCCAAAACTGCAAAAAAGGCGACCTTGTAATTACAAAAGACATTGTCTTTGCAGATAGAATTCTTTCAAAAGAAGTTCTTTGCATAAACGACCGAGGTAAAGAATTTACAAAAGAAAATATTAAAGAATTACTTGAAGACAGACAATTTGATATTCAAATAGAAATGAGCGGCGCTGCAAAGCATTTTAACGAAGGTTATGACCAAAAGAAATTTGATGCATTCTTAAAATGCTTTGGTAAAATTTTTACACTTCTTCAGAATCAGGAATAGCAAGCTGAATAGAACAGA
>Ga0310695_10007066_pt1 | contig 18134 bp, 20 predicted proteins | sample RumenRJG_04DNA_FD_203882 | JGI IMG/M metagenome (GOLD analysis project Ga0310695, IMG submission 203882) | Bovine rumen microbial communities from Lethbridge, Alberta, Canada - RJG_04 (v2) (version 2) | ecosystem: Host-associated > Mammals > Digestive system > Stomach > Rumen | place: Canada...
AAAGTCTCCGTCGGCGCGACGATGAACATCATCCTCGCCGCGACCCTGGCCCAGGGCAGAACCATCATCGAGAATGCCGCGCGCGAGCCGCACATCGTCGATCTTGCCAACTTCCTCAACTCCATGGGCGCCGATATCCGCGGCGCCGGCACCGACACCGTGAAGGTCAACGGCGTCGAAAAGCTCCACGGCGGCAGCTACGCCCTCATCCCCGACCAGATCGAAGCCGGCACCTACATGGTCGCCGCCGCCGCCACCGGGGGAGAGGTGCTGATCAAAAACGTCATTCCCCGCCATCTCGAGTGTATCAGCGCAAAGCTGCGCGAGACGGGCACCATCGTCCAGGAATACGGCGACGCCGTGCTTGTCAAGGGCGCGAGCGCGCTCAGAAAAATCAACGTCAAAACCCTGCCCTATCCGGGCTTTCCCACGGATATGCAGCCGCCCATGTGCGCGCTGCTGTGCGTGGCAAACGGCACCTCCGTCGTGACGGAGGGCGTGTACGACAACCGCTTTAAATACGTCAACGAACTTCGCAAGATGGGCGCCGAGATCCAGGTCGACGGCAGAGTCGCCGTGGTCGAAGGCGGCAAGCGCCTCAGCGGCGCGCCCGTCATGGCCTGCGACCTGCGGGCCGGCGCGGCGATGGTGATCGCCGGCATGTGCGCCACCGGCACGACCGTGGTGGAAGATGTGCGCTTTATCGAGCGCGGTTATGAAAATTTTGTCGGAAAGCTCAATTCCCTCGGCGCGGACATCCGCATCGTGGACGAGCCGGAGGGCATGGAAGGCAGAGAGAAGATCCTCTCCATTATCTGATGAATATTAAGGTTTTTGCCAGCGGCTCCGGCGGCAACTGCATGCTGCTCGCGGATCGGGATACCCACATTCTGATCGACGCCGGAATCTCCATGCGCAGGGTGCAGCAGTCCCTGCGCGCGGCAGGCCTGGACATACAGGATATCGGCGGAGTGCTCATCACGCATGAGCACTCCGATCATGTTTCCGGGCTTAAAAATTTGCTTAAATACTACGAATTGCCGCTTTACGCGCCCCATACGGTCGCGGCGCGGCTGTGCGGCATGGTGCCGGAGGCGGCGGAGCATATGCACGTGATCCCGACGGGGGAGCCCTTTCGGATCGGCAGGCTCAGCATCCGTGCCTTCCACACCCCGCATGATACGGACGAGAGCGTGGGCTACCGGGTCGAAGGGCGCGGCGTCTTTGCCCTTGCCACCGACATGGGCCATGTGACGGAGGAAATCTACGACGGTCTTCTCGGCGCGGACACGGTGCTCATTGAATCAAACCACGATCCGGATCTGCTCATCGACGGACCCTATCCCTTTTCCCTCAAGCGGCGCATCCTGTCCGATCACGGTCATCTCTCCAACGGCGACTGCGCAGAGCTTGCCGCGCGCCTTGTGGAAAACGGGACACAGACGGTGATCCTCGGCCATATCAGTCGGGAGAATAACCGCCCGGAGCTTGCCATGGAGGAGACGGGGCGGCTTTTGCGGGGCAGCGGCGCCCGGCTTTACTGCGCGCCGCCCTGGGGCTGCCTGAGCGTGGAGGTAAAGGAGAAAACGGCATGCTCAATGTAAAGCTTATCTGCGTCGGCAAAATGCGGGAAAAATTCTATATCGACGCCTTCGCGGAATACCAGAAGCGCCTGCAGGCCTACTGCCGCCTGGAGCTTCTGGAGATCACCGAACAGCGTCTGGGCGATCGGCCATCGGAGAAGGAGATCACAGCAGCCCTTGAGCGGGAAAGTCAGGAGATCCTGAAGGCCGTCCCGGCTGACGCGTACTTGGTCGCCCTCTGCGTGGAAGGCAAGCAGATGCCGAGCGAGGGCATGGCAGAACTGATCGCGGAGCGCGAAGGCTCCGGGAAGCCCCGCCTCTGCTTTGTCATCGGCGGTTCCTTCGGCCTCGCCCCTGCGGTCAAGCAGCGCGCGGACAAGCGCCTGAGCATGTCCCAGATGACCTTCCCGCACCATCTGGCCCGCGTCATGCTGATCGAACAGGTCTACCGGGGCTTCAAGATCAACGAGGGCTCACAGTATCACAAATGAGCAGAACTTGAAACACACGCGGGGAAATGGTATAATAAACAAAACATATCATGAGGAGGCTGATGCATAATGGAAATCGGCGATTGGAGCCGGGTGATCCGGGGCGAACTGTACGAGCGCTGGCCCAAGGACGAGAACGGACAGCCGGAGGAGCCTGTGCGCCTCGGCACGGTCATCAATCTCAATATGGTCGACGAGCTGACGGTCAACATGCTGGAGGCCTGCGGCATTCCCTGCCTCACGCTTTATCCGGGAGACGGGAGCTTCGGCAAGCTTATCCTCGGCATGAGCGGACAGGGCACCGATATTTATGTCCCCAAAAGCATGGCCGAGGATGCAGCCGCCCTGTGCACCTATCAGGGAGATTACGACATGGAAAGCTGACCGTTCTTGCGGTCTTAGACGGAAAATCCACAACGAAAGGCAGGTAATGTTATGCCCAAAGCATTTATGGAGAGATTCCGGCACTGGCTGGACAGTCCCGCCCTCAGCGAGGCGGAATGGGAAGAACTCAACGCCATCAAGGACGATGAGAAGGAGATCGAAAACCGCTTCTTCGCGCCTCTGGAATTCGGCACCGCAGGTCTGCGCGGCACGATGAAGCTCGGCCTGCACAATATGAATGTGCATGTGATCAGACTTGCCACCCAGGCCTTTGCCAACGTGATCGCGGCCGAGGGGGAAGAGGCAAAGCGCAAGGGCATTGTCATTGACCATGACTGCCGCCTAAACGGCGCGTGCTTTGCAAGAGAGGCTGCCTGCGTCATGGCGGCAAACGGTATCCATGTCCGTCTTTTTGATGAGCTGCGCCCCACGCCGGAGCTGAGCTTTGCCGTGCGCTATTACGGCGCGACCGCGGGTCTCAACATCACGGCGAGTCATAACCCCAAGGAGTATAACGGCTATAAGGTCTACTGGTCGGACGGCGCGCAGCTGCCGCCCCAGAAGGCAGACGCCATCGCCAAGCAAATGCAGGCCATCGACATCTTCAACGGCTTCAAATCCAGCGATTTTGACGAGGCTGTTGCCGCCGGCATGATCGAGCTGATCGGCGCGGAGACGGACGAGGCGTTCCTGCAGGATGTGCTGGCCCAGGCCATTGACAAAGAGGTCGTGAAGGAAGTCGCGGACGACTTTAAGATCGTCTATACCCCCTTCCACGGCTGCGGCTACAAGCTTGTCCCCGAAGCCCTCGAGCGCCTCGGCATCAAGCATCTCTATCCCGTGCCCGAGCAGATGGTCATTGACGGCAGCTTCCCCACGGTGGAAAGCCCGAACCCCGAAAATCCCGAGGGCTTCTATCTTGCCGAGAAGCTTGCAAAGGAAGTGGGCAGCGACCTCATCATCGGCACCGACCCGGATTCCGACCGCATCGGCACCATGGTGCGCGACGGGGACAGATATGTCGTCATCACCGGCAACCAGTTGGGCGTTCTGCTCATCGACTACATCATCCGGGCCCGCAAAGCCACCGGCACCATGCCGGAAACCCCGGGTGTGCTGACCTCCATCGTTACCACCAGCATGGCCCGCGCCGTGTGCGAGGCAAACGGCGTCCACTTTGAGGATACCTTCACCGGCTTTAAATATATGGCCGAGCGCGTCGCCTCCTGGGAGGCTGCCAAAAGCTATCACTACATCTTCGCCTATGAGGAGAGCTACGGCTACATGATGGGCGACTTTGTGCGCGACAAGGACGCGGTCACCGCTTCCATGATGGTGGCGGAGATGGCGGCCAGCTACTACAAGCAGGGCATGACCCTGATCGACGCCCTGAACGCCCTCTACAAAAAATACGGCTGGTTCAAGGAGTATACGATGAACCTTGTCATGCCGGGGCTGGACGGCCTGCAGAAGATGCAGGCGCTGATGGCGGAGCTTCGCGCCAATCCCCCGAAGGAGATCGGCGGGCAGGAGGTCATCCGTACCCGCGATTATGCCGACGGCAGCGTCAGCGTGGCAGGCCTCGGCAAAGTGGGCACCACGCCCTTCGCGGGCTCGAACGTGCTGTACTTTGAGCTTGCCGACGGCAGCAGCTTTATTGTCAGACCCTCCGGCACCGAGCCGAAGATCAAGATCTATCTGCTGGTGCGCGGCTCAGGCAGTGCCGACTGCGACGAGCGCATCAAAAAATACAAAGCATATGCGGAGACGTTGAAGAGATGAAAATTCTGTGGCAGCTCTTTCTGGCCTTTGCCCGCGTCGGCGTCATGACCTTCGGCGGCGGCTATGCCATGATCCCCATTCTGGAGCGGGAGATCGTGGACCGGCACGGCTGGGCGACGGAGGAGGAGCTGATGGACTACTACGCCGTCGGCCAGTGTACCCCCGGCGTCATCGCCGTGAACACCGCAACCTTCATCGGCTATAAGGTCGCGGGCACGCTCGGCGGCATCGTGGCGACGCTCGGCGTCGTGTTCCCGTCCGTTGTGATCATCACCGTCATCGCCGGCATCCTCACAAATTTTGCCGATGTCCCGGCGGTCAAGAGCGCTTTTGCGGGCATCCGTGTCTGCGTTTGCGTGCTGATCTTCAACGCCGTTTTGAAGCTCTGGAAAAAGGCCGTTGTGGATAAGGCGACGCTGGTGCTCTTTCTCGGGGTGTTCCTGCTCTCCGTGTTCCTGAGCCCCTCGCCGGTCATCTTCGTGGTGGTCTGCGCCCTGTCCGGCATCGTGCTGACCAGATTGGGGGTGCGCGGCAAATGATCCTCCTGCGTCTGTTCTTTGAGTTTTTCAAGGTCGGCCTCTTCGCTGTCGGCGGCGGTATGGCGACACTCCCGTTCCTCTACGATATCTCAAGCCGCACCGGCTGGTTTACCCATGCGATGCTGGCGGACATGGTTGCCGTGTCCGAATCGACCCCCGGCCCCATCGGCGTCAATATGGCGACCTATGTGGGCTATGTGACCGGCGGTATCCCCGGCGCGGTCATTGCCACCCTTGGCCTCATCACGCCGAGCATCATTATCATCTTGCTCATTGCCCGGGCTCTCAAGGCTTTTCGCAGCAACCCCCTTGTGGACGCCGCCTTTTACGGTCTGCGTCCCTGCTCTGTGGGCCTGATCGGGGCGGCCGGCTTTTTGGTTGTAAAGCTTGCGCTTCTGAATACCGGCCTCTATGCCGAGACCGGAAAGCTCCTTGATCTCTTTAACCTCAAGGCGATCGCCCTTGCCGCCGTGCTGCTTGTCTGCACACGCTATGTGAAGAAGCTCAAAGGCCTGCATCCGATCGTGTTCATCCTGGCCTCCGCGGTGGTCGGCATCGTATTCTCTTTCTAAAAGACCACCAGCCCCGCAAGATAGGCCAATATACCCGCAAATCCCGCGCTCATGAGGCGCCCTGCCATGTGCAGGGCGCCTTTTAGCTTGCTGTCGGAGAGTACGCCGAGAGTCTGGAAGTGTACCGACAGCCCGCCCCAGCCGAGCAGGAAGGCGGCGAGGGCAAAGCTCTCCGGGCAAGGGCGCAGACCCTGCATGGCCGCCGTGCCGCTGCCGAGTTCAAAGAGCCCGGTGAGCATGGCGCGCACGAAGCGCGGCTCGAAGTGAAAGCGCGCAGCAAGGACGCCGCACAGAAGCGTCAGCGTCCCGTTCCCGTCCAATACCGCCAGCAGCACCGAGAAGCAGAGGGCGAAACCGCAGACATTCAAGAGGGACGCGACCGCCTGACGCACCGATTCGACCAGGGCGAGGGAGGGATCCGCGCTGTCGAGCAGGATCGGCTGCGTCTCGGCGCAGGGGCGCTTTCCGCGAAAGAAAAGCCCGGTCAGAAGCGCCGAGAGAACATGGACGAGATAGAGGAGCAGCCCATATTTTACCGAGCCGAAGATCCCGACGCCCACCGCGCCGACAATGAAGGCGGGGCCGGAGTTGTTGCAGAAGGCCAGCAGACGCTCCGCCTCTTGCCGGGACACGCTGCCCTGCCGCGCCATGTCCCCGATGTATGCCGCGCCTGCGGGATACCCGCCGGTGAGGCCGATCAGAAGCGCCGAAGCCCCCGCGCCGCTTACCCCGAAAAGCCGCATCGCGGCGGGCGCGAGCAAGCGCCCCAGAAGCCCCGGCAGCCCCAGCCTGTTCAGAAAACCCGACAGTACAAAGAAAGGGAAGAGCGAGGGGATCAGAAGCTTTGCGCACACGCCGAGAGCGTCCCGGCAGGCTGCCGCGGCTGTCGCGGCGTTTATAAGCAGCGCCGCGAGCAGCCCGAGTCCCGCAATAAGATAAAGCGCGTCCTTTTTGCCGTTTCGTGTCGTCACCGTTTCAGCCCTCCCTGTCCCGCAGTCGGTATCAAGCTATGACCGGGCGCATAAGCTTATTCCGGAATCGAGGTGCTGCGTTTGAAGACTGTGAGAGAACTTCCCGCCGCGCTTGCCGAACGCCTGACGCTGCCGGAGGAGCTCTTCCCCGGCGGGGGAAGGCTGACGCTCAGCGGCGGCAGACAGGCGCTCATCGAAGGGCAGCGGGGGATACTGGAATACACGCCGGAGCGCCTTGTTGTGAGCTTCGGGCGGGAAAAGCTCAGCCTGTCCGGCGACGGGCTCAAACTGCAGGCCATGAACGCGGGGGAGCTTCTTGTCAGCGGCAGGATCCGCACAGCGGAGTGGGAGTGAGTATGGAGAGAATCAGCGACTGGATCAGGGGCAGGGTCGAGCTTGCGCTTTTCGGCGCTTTCCCGGCGAGCGTGCTCAACAGCGCCGCAGCGGAGGGGCTGGCTTTCTGGAACGTGGAGAGCGCGGGAGAAAACACCGTTTGCTTTCACACCTGGGAGACCTGCTTCCCGGACTTTCAGAGGCTCGCGGAAAAAGGGGCCTGCGAGCTGAAAATTCTGCGCCGCGTCGGCGGCCGGGGCGCGAGACTGCGCATCCTGCGTCGGCCCGCGCTTTTGATCGGGCTTGCGGCGATGGCCGCGCTGCTCGTGGCGTCGTCCCTCTTCGTATGGGACGTGCAGGTGCGCGGAACGGACAGGGTCAGCCGCGCCAAAGTCCTGCGGACGCTGGAGGACTGCGGCTTCGGCGTGGGCAGCTTCTGGCCCGGCCTCAATACCGAGATACTTAGAAGCGAGGTGCTGCTGCGCCTGCCGGAGATCGGCTGGATGACGGTGAACGTCAGCGGTTCGCGCGCCGTGGTGGCCGTGGCGGAGCGGACGGAAAAGCCCGAGATGTACGAGGATTCCGCGCCGGGGGATCTGATAGCGTCCCGCGACGCGCTGGTGCGGCGGGTGAATACCCTGGCGGGGCATCCCGCCGTAAAGGAGGGACAGATCGTGACGAAGGGAGAGCTTCTCATCGGCGGCGATCTCGAAAGCCTCACGGGCGAGAACCGGCGGGTGCGGGCGAAGGGCTCTGTCATGGCCGACACCTGGTATGAGATCAGCGCCGTCTGTCCGGAGAAGGAACAAATGAAAACACCCTCCGGCGTCCCGCACAGCCGCTTCGCGCTGATCGTGGGAAAAAAGCGTGTGAATTTGTATATTGGTAGTGGAAAAACTATTGACGGATGTGATAAAATCATTTCGGAGTATACCCTCGGCCTGGAAGGGCTTTTTTCCACGCCGATCCGCCTTGTGCGGGAGCGCTTTCTCCCATACAGATCGGCCCCCGGCGACGACTATGATCCCGGCGGGACGGGGCGGCGGCTCTATGCCATGCTCGCGGAAAATACGGAGGGGCAGATCCTCTCCTATACGCTGAGCCCCAGCAGGAGCGGGGAACTGCATGTGCTCACCCTGCGGGCACACTGTACAGAGAATATCGCCCGGCTGCGCGAAGGAAGCGGCTGAGGCGTGAAAGGAAACTTTACATGATCGATAAAAGCATCGAAGTCGAACGGATGGAGCATGTCATCAGCGTGTTCGGCTCCTTTGACCAGAATCTTCGGATCATCGAGAACGAGCTGAGCGTCAAGGTGCTCGACCGGGACAACATGATCCATATCTGCGGCGAGGCGGAAAACGTCATGCTGGCGGAAAAGGCCATCAACGGCCTGCTGACCCTCGCGGCCAAGGGCGAGAACATCGACGCGCAGAACGTGCGCTATATTCTCAAGCTGGTCTCGGAAGGCAAAGAAACCAAAATCAACGAGCTTGCCGGGGACGTGATCTGCATCACCGCCAAGGGCAAACCCATCAAACCCAAGACCCTCGGCCAGAAGACTTATTGCGAGGCGATCCAGAACAACACCATCACCCTCGGCATCGGCCCTGCCGGCACGGGCAAGACCTATCTCGCCGTCGCGGCGGCGGTGGCGGCCTTCCGTGCCGAGGAGGTCAACCGCATCATCCTGACCCGCCCCGCGGTCGAGGCGGGGGAGCGCCTTGGCTTTCTCCCGGGCGATCTGCAGAGCAAGGTCGACCCCTACCTGCGGCCCCTTTACGACGCGCTTTTTGACATGCTGGGCGCGGACACCTACCAGAAATACCTCGAGCGCGGAAACATCGAGGTCGCGCCGCTTGCCTACATGCGCGGGCGCACGCTGGACGACAGCTTCATCATTCTGGACGAGGCGCAGAACACCTCGCGCGAGCAGATGAAAATGTTTCTCACCCGTATTGGTTTCGGTTCCAAGGTGGTCATCACCGGCGACATCACCCAGATCGACCTGCCCGAGGATAAGACCAGCGGCCTCAAGGTCGCCATGCGTGTTCTGGAGGGGATCGACGATATCGCCATCTGCACCCTCACGGGCTCCGACGTGGTGCGCCACCGCCTGGTGCAGAAGATCATTGAGGCGTATGAAGACTACGACAAGAAAAATCCCGCGTCCCCGGAGACAGCCAAAAAGCAGCCGCCCCGGCGCTATAAGAGAGGATAAGCCATGCAGCATGAAGTGACGATTTCCCGGGAGAAAACCGGCCTCGGCCACCGCGAAGCGGCAGGCCTGATCAAGAAAGCAGTCCATATGGCCCTGGACGCGGAGGGCATTAACGTCCCCTGTATTGTCAATGTTATGTTAACCGACGACGAGGGCATCCATGCGGTGAATAAGGAGTTTCGCAATGTAGACCGCGCGACCGACGTGCTGAGCTTTCCGTTCAATGAGCTGACCCCCGGTGCGTTCGACCCGAATCTATGCGAAAAAGACATGGACAGCGGCGCGGTGCTGCTGGGAGATATGATGATCTCCCTTGAGCACTGTGAAGCCCAGGGAGAGGAATTCGGCCACGGCTTCGCCCGCGAGATCCAGTACCTCACCGTGCACTCCGTCCTCCACCTTCTCGGCTACGATCATGTGGACGAGGGCGAAATGAAGCGCCGGATGAGAGCGCGGGAAAAAGCCATCATGGGCGACGAGTGAATATGCCTCCCCTGAAAGGGGAGGTGGCCGGAGGCCGGAGGGGTTACCCCTCGGTCATGGCCTCGTGTGAGATCGGCCATCCCAGCTCCCCCTTGCAGGGGAGCCAATAAGGAATAGGAGATTCAATATGACAAAATCAGCCATGATTACCATTTGCGGCAGACCCAACGCGGGCAAGTCGACCCTGACCAACGCCCTCGTGGGGGAGAAGGTCGCCATCGTGTCGCCAAAGCCGCAGACCACGCGAAACCGCATCACCGCCATTGTCGAGCGCGGCGACACCCAGTTCGTCCTGCTGGACACCCCGGGCTTTCACAAACCGAGAACCCGCCTCGGCGATTACATGGTAAACGTCGTCAAGGAGAGTGTGGCGGATGTGGACTGCGTACTTCTGATGGTGGAGCCTGTCGCCGCCATCGGCCCGCAGGAGGAGGCGCTCATTGAGCGTATCCGTGAGTCGGGCGCGCCCGCCATTCTGCTCATCAACAAGATCGACACCGTGGACAAGACACGGCTGCTGGAGGTCATGGCGGTCTACAGTGCGGCCCATGATTTTGACGCCATCCTGCCCATCTCCGCCAAAACCGGGGACGGTCTGGAGGAGCTTCTGATCGAACTGGAGAAGTACGCTGTCGAGGGGCCGCACCTCTTCCCGGACGACATGATCACCGACCAGCCGGAGCGACAGATCTGCGCGGAGCTGGTGCGCGAAAAGCTTTTGAGATGCCTTGACAAGGAGATCCCCCACGGCACCGCGATCGAGGTGACCAAGTTCTCCGAGCGCGACAACGGCATCATTGACATGGAGGTCACCATCTTCTGCGAGAAGGAGAGCCACAAGGGCATCATCATCGGGAAAAAGGGCTCCATGCTCAAAAAAATCGGCGAGCTTGCGAGACTGGACATCGAGGCCTTCATGGGCACCAAGGTCAATCTCCAGACCTGGGTCAAGGTCAAGGAGAACTGGCGCGACTCCATGGCGAGCCTGCGCAACTTCGGCTTCACCGAACAATAATTACCAGCATTTCCTCTGACGCGGCCTCGCATAATAAAGCCGAGGTGATCGTACATGCGCAAGGATGAAATCTGGAGAATGTTTGCCGAAACCGGCGAGCCCGTGTACTATCTGCTCTACAAGGCGATAGGCGCGGAGAAAAACAACGACGACAGACATGCCTGCGGCCTGTCCGCGGGCTGAGACGGGAACGGTACATACATGTTTAAGACTCTGAACGCATTGGTGCTGCGGGAGGTGCGCTATAAGGAGGCCGACCGCATCCTGACCCTCCTGACGGACACGGAGGGAAAGATCACCGCCAAGGCCCGCGGCGCACTGAGAAAGAGCAGCCGCACCGCCGCCGCCACTCAGCAGCTCACCTGGTCGGAGATGACCCTGTTCGGGAACCGTGGCCGCTGGTCGGTGAACGAGGCTGTGGTCAAGGAGAGCTTTGAGGGCCTTCGCGGCGATATGGAAAAGCTCGCCCTCGGAGCCTATATCGCCGAGTGCGTCGAAGCGCTCAGCGTCGAGGATCAGCCGGAGCCGGAGCTTTTGCAGCTCGGGCTCAACTGCCTGTACGCCCTCAGCCGGGATCTTTGCTCCCAGGAGAAAATCAAGGCCGCCTTTGAAATGCGCGTCATGTGTCTTTCCGGCTACACGCCGGAGCTCGGCGTCTGCGCCGTCTGCGGAAAAGAGCCGGAGGAGCCGGATCTCAGTCTCGACTACGGCCGCGTCTGCTGCCGAAGCTGTGTCGGCATGGGGGCGCGGGTCGAGCTTGGTTCGCAGACCCTCACCGCCATGCGCTATCTCTGCACGGCCCCGGCAAAGCAGCTTCTTTCCTTCACGCTGCCGGAGCCGGATCTCAAACGCCTCGGCGTCGCCGCGGAGCGCTATCTTCTCAGCCGCACCGAGCGCGGCTTCTCAACGCTTGACTACTGGAAAAACATCCGAAAATATACGATACAAACGGGGAGAGAGAAATGAGCTTTTTTGAAAAATCCCTGACCACGTTGGAGCTTCCGGCGGTTTTGAACATGCTTGCCGCCGAGGCGGTGAGCGAGCCGGCCAAAGAGCTGGCATTGAAGCTGACGCCCTCCATATCCGAAGGGGAGGTGCAGCACCGCCTGGCCGAGACCACGGCGGCAAAATCCATGATGGTGGTGCGCGGCAGCCCCTCCTTTTACGGGGTGCGGGACGTGCGCGCGTCCCTGGCCCGCGCCGATCTCGGCGGTGCGCTCAACACGCGCGAGCTTCTGGAGATTGCCCATGTCCTGCAGTGCGCGCGTCTCGTGCGCGGCTATCTCGCGGACGATACCGTGGGCAAGACGCCCATCGACTATCTCTTTTACGCCCTGCATGCCAATCGTTTTCTCGAAGAAAAAATCACCGGCTCCATCGTCGGGGAGGATGAGATCGCGGACGCGGCCTCACCTGAGCTTGCCAATATCCGCCGCCAGATGCGCGCGGCGGCGGCGCGGGCCAGGGACGCTCTGCAGAAGATCATCTCGTCCCCGAGCTATGCCAAGGTCCTGCAGGAGCCGATTATCACCCAGCGCTCCGACCGCTATGTGGTGCCGGTGAAGGCCGAGCATAAGGGCGCCATCAACGGCCTCGTGCACGATATTTCCGCCTCAGGCGCGACGATCTTTGTCGAGCCCATGGCGGCGGTCAAGGCCAACAACGAACTCAGAGAGCTTGCCGCGAAGGAGCGCGCGGAGATCGACCGCATCCTGGCCGAACTCTCCGCCGACTGCGCCGGCCACCGGGACGGCATCAACGCCGACTATGAGATCCTCGTGCAGCTCGATCTGATCTTTGCCAAGGCCAAGCTTTCCTATAAACTAAACTGCGAGGCCGCTTCCATGGAGGGCAAGGGCATCATTCTGCGCAAGGCGCGCCATCCCCTGCTGGATCAGGCAAAAGCCGTGCCCATCGACGTGGAGCTGGGCGACAGCTTCGACACCCTTGTCATCACCGGCCCCAACACCGGCGGCAAGACGGTGTCCATCAAAACCATCGGCCTGCTTGCCGCCATGCACCAGTGCGGCCTGCACATCCCCGCCGCCGACGGGAGCAATCTCCCGGTCTTCACCCACATCCTTGCGGATATCGGCGACGAGCAGAGCATCGAGCAGAGTCTTTCCACCTTCTCTGCGCATATGAGTAATATTGTCAGCATCATCGGCGAGTGCGACGCGCAGTCGCTTGTCCTCTTTGACGAGCTCGGCGCGGGCACCGACCCCACCGAGGGCGCGGCCCTCGCCATCGCGGTCATCGAGCATGTGCGTCGCTGCGGGGCGGTCATCGCCGCAACCACCCACTATGCCGAACTCAAGGTCTACGCCACGAACGAACCGGGCGTACAGAACGCCTCCTGCGAGTTTGACGTGGAGACCCTGCGCCCGACCTACCGCCTGCTGGTGGGTATCCCCGGCAAATCCAACGCCTTTGCCATCTCCCGCCGCTTAGGCCTCAGCGACGAGATCATCGAGGACGCGAAAAACCGTGTCAGCTCCGAGAGTCAGACCTTTGAGCTCACCATCGAGAAGCTGGAGCAGACGCGGATGCTCCTGGAAAAGGATCGGGAGGAGACGGCGAAAAAGCTGCGTGAGGCGCAGGAGAACGCAAAGAAATCCTCCATGCTGCGCGCCGAGCTGGAGGTTCGGCTCGATAAGGCGGACATCAAGTCCCGCCGCGAGGCCGAGCGCATCCTGGCCGACGCCCGCGCAACGGCCGAGGAGGTTTTCAAAGAGCTCGACGAGATGCGCAAGATGGCCGATCAGGATGAGGACGCAAGCCGCGTCAACGAGGCCCGCGCCCAGCTTCGCCGTCAGCTCAATCTCTCCCAGGAGGCGCTGCAGCGTGAGCTGCACCCCGAGGCGCAGAACCAGGTTTCCGCCCGCCCCGTGCAGGTGGGCGACACCGTGCAGATCAAGTCCATGGGCATGAAGGCGACTGTGGTCTCCAAGGCTGCCGACGGCACCCTCGGCCTTCGGGCCGGCATCATGAACGTGAGCGCCAAGGAGGATGAGGTGCTGCTGCTCGAAAACGAGCAGGCGCCGAAGCAGAAAAACACATCCCGGGGCGGCGGGGGACAGATGCACAGCATGTCCATCTCCTCGGAGCTTGACATCCGCGGCATGGAGGCGGTGGAGGGCGTGCTTGCCGCAGAGCGCTATCTTGACAGCGCGGTGATGGCAAAGCTCAAGACCGTGACCATTATCCACGGCAAGGGGACGGGCGCGCTTCGCGCGGCGGTTCAGCAGATGCTAAAGAAAAACAAGTTTGTCAAGTCCTTCCGTCTGGGTCGTTACGGCGAAGGGGAGAGCGGCGTGACAGTGGTCGAACTGAAATAAAACACCAATTACAAGACAAAAAGAAATGTATAAAATCACGAAACGGTCGAAAGCTGTTGACGATTGCGCGAAAATTTGTTAAAGTGGACTTACAGTTTTCCAACATGGATTTAAGGAGTAAGGGGTGCGACTATGATAACCAAAGAAGTAGTCATTAATAACCAGGTCGGCCTTCATGCCAGACCCGCAACCTTCTTCATTCAGAAGGCCAATGAGTTCAAAAGCAGCATCTGGGTTGAGAAGGAAGAGAGACGTGTGAACGCCAAGAGCCTGCTGGGCGTGCTTTCCCTCGGCATCGTGAAGGGCACTGCCATCACGATCATTGCCGACGGTTCCGACGAGGAAGAAGCGATCGCAACGCTCTCCGCTTTGATCGACTCTGACTTCTCTGAGTAATCGTACATTATGGCAGAGGCGTGTGTCCTGTGACACACGCCTCTTTTTTAGGTGATACTATGACCAAAGAACGGAAAGCGACCTTGCAGATGCTCCTGTGCGCAACGCTCTGGAGCATTGCGGGCATACTCTTTAAGCTCATCCCCTGGAACGGCTTTGCCGTGGCGGGTATGAGAAGCCTCATTGCGGGCATAACGATTTATGTGTGCATGCGCCTGATGGGCCTGCACTATATCTTCAACAGAAAGACGCTCATCGCGGGCTTTTTCTCCGGCTGCACCTACCTGTGCTTCACGGTGGCAAACAAGCTGACCACCTCGGCAAACGCGATTGTGCTGCAGTTTACCTCGCCCATCTTTATCATCATCTATTCCGCCCTTTTCTTCGGCAGGGTGCCGAGAAAGCAGGACGTCGCCGTGGTGCTTGCCACCCTCTTCGGCATCTCCCTCTTTTTCTTCGACCAGCTCAAGCCCGGCTATCTGCTCGGAAACTTCGTCGCCATCGCCGCCGGCATGTTTATGGCCGGTATGTATGTCTCGGTGGGGGAGATCGAAGAGGAGGAGCGCTTTTCCGGCATTTTGAACGGCCAGGCCCTGACCTTCCTCGTGGGCTTTCCGGTCTTTCTTGCCACAAAACCGCCCATCACAGCGACGGCGGTCACGGCGCTTGTGATCCTCGGCGTCTTTCAATTGGGCCTTTCGTATGTCCTGTACGTCAAGGCCAGCAAATACTGCCCGCCCCTGGCCTGCTGCCTTTTGGGCGCGGTGGAGCCGCTTCTGAATCCTGTCTGGGTCTTCCTCTTCAATGGGGAAAAGCCCGGCGTCTTCGCCCTGCTCGGCGCGGTGGTTGTCATCACCTCCATCACGGTCTGGAGCATCTACGGCCAGGAGAAAGAGACGGCGCAGGAGGAACCCCATGTCCAATCCCGTAATTGACAATTTAAGCGACAAAGCCAACCGACTGCCGCTGCTGCCGGGCGTGTACATCATGCTCGACGAGCAGGGGCAGGTCATCTATGTGGGCAAGGCCAAGAAGCTCAAAAACCGCGTCTCGAGCTATTTCCATGGAGAGCATCTTCCAAAGGTGGCCGCCATGGTGGATAAGGTGCGCGACTTTAACGTCATTGTCGCCGGCAGCGAGTTTGAGGCGCTGGTACTGGAAAATTCCCTCATCAAGCGCCACAAGCCGCACTACAATATCCTGCTCAAGGATGACAAGGGCTACCCCTTCATCCGCCTGGATCTGCGGGAGGAATACCCCACCATGTCCATCCAGAGCCGCGCGGGCAAGGACGGGGCCAAGTACTTCGGCCCCTTCGGCGGCAGAAACCAGACGCGGGAGATCATCGCCACCGTGTCCAAGGCCCTGCTGCTGCCGGACTGCTCCCGCAAGTTCCCGCGGGATATCGGCAAGGAGCGGCCCTGCCTCAATTACCACATGGGCTCCTGCGCGGGCTGGTGTCTCAGAGACAGCGACGCGGAGGATTACCGCCGCCGCGTGATGCAGGCGTCCCTGATCCTGGACGGCAAGAGCGGGGAGCTGATCGAGGATCTGCGCGCCCAGATGGAGCAGGCGGCCGAGGAACTGCGCTTTGAGCGGGCGGCAGAGCTGCGCGACAGGCTCCGCGCCATCGAGGGCCTTGCCAACAAGCAGCGCGTGATCGCCACCGCCTTTGCCGACACGGACGCCATCGGCTTCTGCCGCGGGGCGAAGAGCTGCTTTACGGTGCTCCACTTCGTGGACGGCAATCTCGTGGGCAAGGATACCGAGATGATGGACGAGCCGCTGGAAGAGGATGCCGAGGCGCTCTCCGGCCTTGTGCGTCAGTACTATACCGCCCACCGGGGCGGCTGGCCCAAGTCCATCCTGCTGCCCGTGGAGATCGAGGACGCCGCCGACCTGGAGGAGCTTTTGAGCCAGACCTCCGGGCGGCGCATCTATATCGAAACACCCAAACGCGGCGAGCGCGTGCGCCTCATCGAGAGCGCGGCCCTCAACGCGAGAGAAGAGATCCAGCGGCGCACGACCCTTGCCCAGCGGCGCAGCAAGACCCTTGAGTGGCTGCAAAAGGCGCTGGAGCTTGAAAATTTCCCGCGCCGCATTGAGGCCTTTGACATTTCAAACCTCGGTGCGACCGGCATCGTCGCGGGCATGACCGTGCATGTGGACGGCAAGCCCCTTAAGCGCGATTACCGCAAATTCCGCGTCCGCGATCTGGACGGGCCGGACGATTACGCCAGCATGTACCAGGTGGTGTACCGCCGCTTTGCCCGCGCAAAGGACGGGGACGAAAAGTTTAATGAGCTGCCCGACCTGCTGCTCATCGACGGCGGCGACACCCATGCCGCCACGGCGGAGCAGGCGCTCTCCGATCTCGGCCTCTCCGTCCCGGTCTTCGGCATGGTCAAGGATGACCGCCACCGCACCCGGGCGCTGATCCGCTCGGACGGACGGGAGATCGGCATCAAGGCCAACCAGGCGGTCTTCTCTCTCGTCGGCTCCATCCAGGAGGAGACGCACCGCTATTCCATCGAGTACCAGCGATCTCTGCGAAACGAGAGCTTTGCCTCCCGCCTCGACGCCATTCCCGGCGTGGGGGAGAAGCGCAGAGCCGATCTTATCAAGAACTTCAAATCTCTCAAGGCCATCCGGGAGGCAAGCCTTCAGCAGCTTGAGCTGGTGGTGCCGAAGAATACCGCGAGGGCTGTATATGATTACTTCCACACGGAGGAGGAAAACGAATGCGCGTCATCACCGGAAGCGCCAGGGGCAGAAGACTGAAAACCCCGGAGGGCATGGACATCCGCCCCACCACCGACAACGTGAAGGAGTCGGTTTTCAACATCCTGCAATTTGATATCGAAGGCAGGCGTGTGCTGGATCTCTTCGCGGGTACGGGACAGCTCGGCATCGAGTGCCTGAGCCGCGGCGCGAAGGAGGTCGTCTTCATCGACCAGAGCCGGGACGCCGTGAAGATCATCAAAGAGAACCTCAAAACCTGCGGCTTCTCCGCACCGGTTTTGCAGCAGGACTCTGTCTCGTACCTCAATGGCTGCGGAAAGTTCGATCTGATCTTTGTCGATCCCCCCTATGACGCGGGACTGTATGAAACGGTGCTGGAAAAGATCAATTCATTTGACATCTTATCAGATGGTGGTATAATATTATGTGAATCAAGACGGGAGACCCCGATGCCGGACATGCGCGCACCCTACTTTCTGCGTAAGGAGTACCGCTACGGCAAGGTGAAGCTCAGTCTGTACAGCAAGGAGAGCCGTTGATGAGAACCGCGATCTGCCCCGGCAGCTTTGACCCGATCACGCTCGGACACCTGAATATCATCGCGCGCGCCTCGCAGATCTTCGACCGTGTCGTAGTCTGCGTCGCGGCGAACGCCACAAAAACCTCTCCCATGTTCACGGTGGAGGAGAAGGTGGAGATGGTGCGCCGCGCTGTGGCGCCCTATCCCAATGTTACGGTGGAGGTCAACACCGGCCTTCTCGCGGAATTTGCCAGGCGCTATGAGGGCTCCGTCCTCATCAAGGGCCTCAGGGCCGCGTCCGACTTTGACTATGAATTTCAGATGGATCTCATCAATAAACGCATCAATCCCGAGCTGGAAACAATGTTTCTCACAGCCGATCAGCGCTACACCTTCCTCAGTTCCTCCATCGTCAGGGAAATGGCCCATTACGGGGGAGAACTGCACGGTCTTGTGCCGGAGGAAATCATCGGCATGATCGAGGCGAAAGCAAATAAACAGAGAGGGTGAGTCGCATGGCCAATACCGATATCATTGAACTGCTGGACGTTCTCTACGGCATGGTCACAGAGGCATGGAGCGTGCCCCTGGGAAACGACAAGTGCATTATCGAGCGGGAAAAGGCAATCGAGATCATCAACGAGATCAAGGCCAATCTCCCCACCGCCATTGCCGAGGCGCAGCGGCTTGTCTCCGCACGGGATGAGTTTATCGGCAACGCCAAGCGCGAGGCCGAAGCGCTGCGTAAAAACGCGGAGGAACAG
>Ga0310695_10007067_pt1 | contig 18134 bp, 31 predicted proteins | sample RumenRJG_04DNA_FD_203882 | JGI IMG/M metagenome (GOLD analysis project Ga0310695, IMG submission 203882) | Bovine rumen microbial communities from Lethbridge, Alberta, Canada - RJG_04 (v2) (version 2) | ecosystem: Host-associated > Mammals > Digestive system > Stomach > Rumen | place: Canada...
CCAAGAATCGCCAATTCTTCCGGTGAGAAGTATGTGCCTCCACCTGCAGATCCATTGCCGTATGAAGCATACTCCCCGCCATTCTTGGTCCTACGCCTTGTGACGCCATCGCCTGATCCATCGGTCGTCTGTTCGCTACGCTTAGCACTACTCTTTGGTTTACCCTTGGCAGTCGTCTTCTTGGATTGCACCGCAGGCTGCCCATCAGCGGAGATGGGCTCTGATTCAGCCTTATCTTGCTTTGCCAAGGCCTCTGCAAGGGCCTCACGCACACAGAATCTATACCAATAGCCTTTGTACAGCTCATTATCAGCATTGCTCGGGGTCTTACTGACCTGATCGATGATCTCGCCAGCATCTTCTTTGATCTTACTCAGCTCCGAGTCCAATCTCATCAAGACTTGTTCGGCCTGTGATTCGGACAGCGCTTTGCTTTTTAGATGGTTTTTGATACGGCTTTTAATGCGGCTATAACCCTTTGGATTCACCCATGTTTGTGCGGGTTTTGAACTGTGATAAGCACCCCGATCCTTTTTAGGGGCTGCATTCTGCTTGTTCAGGACTTTATTCTGTTTATCCTTCACATCATCCTCACGTGCAGCCATGTCCGCATCAGCATCATAGCCCGTTCCGATGGATTCATCTCTGGGCTGCGCATCTTCAGAAGGCATGAACAGATCTCCTGATTTGGCATCTTTCAAAAGGCCCTCTAAAGCCACCCTCAGTTCGTCATAATCTTTGAAAATCTCATTATCCGTTGCGGATGGTTGGGGATTGCTCTGCATATGCTGTGCAAATTCTCTGATATTGTTATTTGCAACATTCAGATCGGCCTCCAATTCATCTAAAAGCCCACTCCATTCAGCCTCACTCTGCATTTTCTGCGCTTTTTCCCTGATATTGCCGTATTTGGCTTTCATATCACTGACAAATGCGTCATTTTTCGCCTTTATTTCATTGAATTTGGCGTTCCAAGCATCCTTTTTTGCCCTTCTGTCAGCTTCGGATGCGTCTTTTTGTCCGGAATCGTCCGATCCTCCCGCATCAAGGGCATCCTTTTGACCTTCATCAGCGGTTCCGACCGGTTTTTTACTGTTTTTTCCTTTATCGGGGGGCCAAATCAGGTTCATCCAGGCATTCCTCTGACGTTTAGGTGAGGTCTCGCCGGTGAACTCATTGATATCCAATACAGGAACACGGTTCCTTTTCGCGACCTTGATGAAATTCTTGACGTGATTGATCTGTTCATCCGTGTATTTTGGATCTCCAAGCATCGTGGACAGCACATGCTCGGCCACGGCAATCTGATAGCGGTTAAATGCCTTTACAAACTGGTCATTTTTAGGGTCGTATGATATGCTCCTGAGCTCTCTCAGGAGATTCTGCTTCTGTTGTTTCAATAAATTATCCGATGCTCCACCCTCGGCAGTGTACGGCAGGTCCATGCTATCTGGATCTACAGGCTGACCTGCAGGCTGTCCTGCAGGCTTGGCGGCCTTTGCCTTGCCGTTCTTCTGATTCTTCGGCTTGGCATTGGTCTGAGCGGGCTGTCCTGCGGGGTTCTGGAGCGGATTGGCGGGCGGAGTGCCTGCGGGCGGACTCTGAGGGGTCTGCACCGGCTTTACGGCGCCTCCTGTGGCCTGCGTCGATACGCCGGGGTTCACAGTGCTGCGCTTGGCATTGGCGGCCTTGGCGGCAGCTGCGGCCCTTCTGGCCTCGGCGGCCTGCTTGTCCTGCATCCATTTAGGCATCGTGTTGCCCCATGGCGTCTGGATGGGGTTGGAGAATGTAGGGTCTTTCGTGGATATCGCAGCGTCCAGCGCATAGGCCAGCATGACGTCCTCATCGTTCATAGGATTTCTCTGGTAGAGGTTGGCATCTCCGTGGTTGGCCATGCCCAGCTTGGCGAACCCTGTGGCCGCGCTCACCTTGGCAGGGGTGTCCAGGATGGACCTTATGCCGTTCAGGTCGCCGTTCGCGGCCATCTCGTACAGCTTCATCACCTTGTCATCGCCGCCGAGCGCACCGGATAGGGCCGTGCCCGCCTTCTGCGTCCATAGCGGGATCAGGCGGGCATCGTTGGTCATATCGACCTGCATGGATTTGATCTCCCTCTGCCAGCCGTAGTTGCGGCGCATGTCGTCGAGGTCGGCCTGCTCATCGGGCGTGAGCTGTACGCCTGTGAGCTGCTTGTCCTCCAGGCTGCGCATGTACTTGTGCACGTCCTTAGGGTCGGTCATCTGCCCCGACCTGTACCATACGCCCATATTGGCATCCAGGACCGACTGGTACTGTTTCAGCTGGTCCTTCTGGGCACGCATCTCCCCCTTCATCTCTGCATTCAGCGACCTGGCCCTCTTGCCTATGCCCTTCTCGACGGCCATGTACGCGTTGTAGTACGCCTTGTCCTCGGCGTTCCATTGATCCCGGGGCTTCTGGCGCAGCCTGTCATATTCGGGCTGCAGCATGGCGTTCATCCTGTCATGGACGGCCAGGAGCTCGGCGTCGGTCAGCTGGGACAGGTCCTTCCCCTTGGCGGCCTGCGTGAGCGCATCGTTGTACGCGTTGTTGACCAGCCTCTCCGCGGCCACGGCGTTGTCCATGTCCTTATAGTTCGCCGGCCCTTTGACCGCCAGCTGGTCCCTCAGCTTCATAGGGTCCACGCCCGGCCTGACGCCGAGGCGCTTCGCACTGTCATCCACGGCGTCCTGCATCGCCGAGAACCCCGTCATGGTCGTCGCCAGGGACTTGGATGCTATGCTCATGGGCTTACCTGACATGACCGCCCCTGCGAAGTCTATCAGCGCGCCGTACTGCTTGTCCAGCGCTTTCAGGGATGCGGCGTTGTCCCCCAGCGCCTGCACGCCTATGTCCCTCAGGGTGGACAGCCTTGAGAAGTATCTCTTGCCCTGCTCGGGGTCCGGCCCGGGCTCGTCCTCATCCCCCAATATGCGGAAGTCCGCATCGATGTAGTCGTCGCCCGGAGGCAGCTGTTTCGGCTCTTTGCCATCGCCTGCGCCGAGCTGTTTGGGCTGTTTGCGATAATAGTATGTCGGGACGTCCTCCTCTATCGCCTTGTATGAGTCCACGCCCTTCTCGTCAGCGTTGGCAAGTTCCATACCTTCGTCGCCTCCGTCGTCCTTGCCCTTGCCGCCCGTGGGAGGCTCCCCGCCGACCGCCGGCAGGTCCGTCTTCAAGGGCACGAGCGAGTTCATATCGCCCTTGTTCATCTTGCCCTTGCCGATCCCGGGGATCGCCGGGAGGCCCTTCCGACCGGGGCTTTCCTTGCCCGTGTCCTCGGCCATGTCGTCCTGATCGTCCTCTTGCTTCACCAGCACCCCGTTCTGTTTCTTGATGAAGGGATCGGTGTCTGACTCGTTCATGCCCTGTCGATGCGTATGTCGTGATAAAAAGAGTATGGCAGATGATATGAGATGACAGGTGTAGGTGCAGGGACTCTCTGCACCCGTATTGATTTAGTTTATTGAGTCCACGAGGGGAAAGGGCGTCACAGTCTCCTTGGCCAAGTAGCCCTTCTCGTCGGCAATCGTTGTCCACCCCGAGCGCGCGTAGGGCGTGGTCCGTTGCAATCCATATATGCATGCAGTCATATAAATAAGGGTGCCCCGACGGCGAGGGCGTCGGGGCGGTGCGATCCATGAGTCTAGGGTGAATTGGCCGGATGCACCTGCATGGCCTATATGGCCTAAGAGGTTTATAACGGTTTCAGATCAAAGGCACCCAGTCGACCGCCCTGTGCAGTCTCGGAAGGTCCGTGCTGAGTATCTGGTACACGAGCTCCAGGAACTTCACCTGGTCGGCCGTGCCGGTCCTCTCCTTGAATATGCTCCAGGCTTTGCGGTACGCTATGCCGTCCACGTCCAGCAGGAAGTACCTGCGGTCGTACTCGCCCACGGAGTACATGGAGAACACCATTATGCTGTCCTTGGTCTTGGGCACCCTGAGCACCTGCGTGAGCTCCTCCACGAGCCCTGCCGGGATGTCCCCCAGCAGCGTCCTGGGCAGCGGTCTGGCAGGCTCCTCGGGCTGCTCCTCAGGCTCCTCGATCTCCTGGAGCACCGCGTCGTCCCTGGACGTGGCCCCGACATCGTCCATGAACGCCGCCAGAGGGTCCTTGAACTCCCCCTCGCGGATCAGCTTCTCCTCCCTTATCTCGGCCTTCTTGACCTCGAACACCTCGTTCTTCGTACGTTTCGCCACGGTATCACCTCACGAACATGCTGGCCATGCCCTCGTCCTGAAGGTAGGTCGTCTGCATGTAGTACCTGATCAGCCCTATGCCGACCTTGCCCTCCCTGTCCTCGCAGGCCTTGTACGCCTCGTACAGCTTGACGGCCTTCGCCTCGGCCTCCTCGTCGGCGTACACGCTGTCCAGGTACGCCCTGTTCATCACATTGTCCAGGCACCATCTGTAGTCCCCGACCTCGCCGGTCGGGATGTTGAGGATCACGCAGGCCCTGTCGCTCAGCAGCTCGCTGCGGGGATACACCTTGGCGATGAACCTCAGCACGATGTTCATCAGCTGGACCCTCGTCAGATTACCGTCCGCCCCGGCGATGCCCTTCATCACCACGACCGTGGTCTTGACCCCCATCTCACTCCCCTCCGAACGTGATGAGCTTGGTGTTTGCATTTGTCCAGTCGCCGTTGGAGAGCTCGTCGATGGCGATGATGCACGCCCCGTAGCCTGCGCCTGACAGGATTGTGTCGGGCTGCTGGAGCTGCCTGTAGAACTCGTCGGCGTCCTTGCGGTCGTCGAAGAACTCGCAGACAAGCCTGAGACCCTTGTCCGTTGACGGCGTTGCCGTGATGCGAAACCTGCCGTTCACTCGCCCACCCCGTTCCACGGCTGGCGGTCGTCGTCTATCCTGGTCTGCACCGACCCGTCATCGGTCAGCGTCACGGTCGTCACGCCCCACACGGATGTCCAGTTCTGGCCCCCTGTGAGGAACGTTTTCATCATGTCCTCGTACGCGCCCGCGCACGAACGGCACAGGTGCACGGTGTACGCCTTGTCCGCCTTGGGGCCCCAGGCGATCGTGAACCCCCTGTCCGTGTCCTCTTCGTTCATATACGTCTTGCATCTGTCACACTGCAGTCTCCACATTTTCCTTTTCACCTCGATAATCATCATAGTCGTCCGCCACGCACGTCCTGGGCTCATGGCAGTCATGGTACTGCCTGGCGTACGTGCTGTTCACACGCCCGCGTTTCAGGCATATCAGCCAGCCCGGCTCCGTGCCGTCGGCGTGCCTGCACTTGTAGCATGTCCCGATCATGGCCTCGTCCTCTCCCTGCACCAGTACGGCGAGTGGCACCCCGGGCATGATGTAGGGATGCTCTGAGGGTCGCGCATCCACCAGATGTGCCCGCACCTGTTGCACCTCATGATGAGCATGGGGTTGCCGCAGTCGGGGCACATGGAGTCGTACGTCTTCTCGTCCGCCACCTTCTTGTAGTCGCCGCATGTGGAGCACCATATGACGACGCCCCCCACGAACCCCTGTTTCGCAGGCTTCTTCGTCCTGGGACTCCTCCTCTGGGGGAATTTGGGCATCACGGGCGTGCCGGGGTCCGTCGACCAGTCCTGCTCCTTCAGGGGCATGTCACTCCTCCTCCTCGATCTGCGGGGCGATCATCATGCGCACCTCCGCGCCCCCCGCGGAGTACGTTATCATCATCGGATAATTCTTTTTGAACAGCACGTCCACCTCCGTGCCCGGGGGGATGACCTTCATGAGCTCGTGCCATGCGCCCGCAGGGTACCTGGCCGTGGCCTCCCCGGAGATCATGCCGAAGTCGTCCGCGGGGATCTCGCACGTCACCGTGCCTATGTCGGTGTCGTCGGCATATATCGACACCGTCAGCCCCGCATCGGTCTGGGCCATCTTCATGGCCTTGAACCTCAGGTCGCCTGACGCCGCGGACATTATGTCCCCGAACACCTCCACCGGCGCGATGCACTCGGCGTCCAGGTCGAGGGTCGGCATCTTGGGGTTGACCTCGATGTCCCCCACCAGCTTGCGCCTGAAGCTCAGCCTGCCGACCTTTATGTCCAGGCGCCCGGATGAGATGTCTATGGTCATCTCGTCCTTGGCCTTGGCCGCGGGCTCCAGGATGTCCCTGACGTCCACGACGAAGTCGTCCCACACCTCATACTCCGAGAAGGACTCCTTGGGGATGGTCGCGTCGACCACGGTTATGTTGCTGTCCGACCTGCCGTACAGGTGCCAGCCCGCCTCCGACGCGGAGATCTTGACTGTGCTCACCTGAGTAGCTATGGCCTTGAACACGGCCTTGACCGCGTCCGCCCTGAGCGTGACGGTCATTGGCCCGCCTCCGATAAGACATATCCTCTTGTCATGAGCGATATATTATCCTAATCATATATAATCATGCGCATAGCCGTCTCAGATGTGAGGGGATGTGTATCTGAACGGATATATGGGGCGGTCGCAGGGGCGAGCGCGCGGAAAAAAGGATTGTTTTTATAGTCGGAATGCTTACTGAGTATTGCGTTCGACACAGTGCGATTGTTGTCGTTTCCGTTGTCTTGTGTGAGGCTCCGGGGGGTGGGTACGACCCCCGGAGCTGATTTTTTGTTTTTGAATGGATATATGGGGGGATGAAAATAGGTTCGCACTCGAAGTTCAATACACATCTCCCGCGCGCGCGTAATCCGTGTAGCGACGATCATTTTTTTCATTGATTTTCTTAACTTAAAAAAGGTTAAATAGTTCGCCGAACAAATGGACTATTCGCTGTCAAAGCAACCAAGTGATAGTTAGTCCATGACTGACTGAATTGGTAACTGGTTGGGTAGGTAGCCCGTGCGATAAGCCATTAGGGCCAATCAAGCAATTGATTGGTCGGACGGCACGGCACCCGATTGGTAGGCGCGCGCCGATATCCGCATGGTTTTTTAGAACGGCGCGTGCGACATATGCGATACACGCGCGCGGATCTCAATTGGCGTGTTAGGGCCCAACGCTGGCGATTAAGCCAGCGCGATTCTATCAGTAGGCCCGATAAAACGTCCAATGCCGACGGCCCTTGACAAGGGCGCGGGCATTGAAAGGATAGACGCCATAGCCTAACGGCGACAGTCCGACGTCAAGGACATAGGTAATTATCCACGGCCTAGCCCGTGGGAATTAAACCCATTAAGATACACACTGACGGGCAACCGTCCGCCCGCCTTGGCGCACAAGGCACACACAGGCCGGCACCCAGCCTTAATGGGTGCGCAACCCCATACATAGGGAGGGATAGACATGATCCAGAAGAGAGTATTCCGCAACGGACGTTATGACTATGTCAGCAAGGACGGCGGCCTACGCAACGGCTCATGGAACGCAGAATATGTCCGCGCAGACATGAACTGGAACGACAAGGGCTGCTATTCGGATGAACAATCGCGCATCGTGTACAAGCAATGGCGCGGAACGGAGTGATAGCATGACCGACATACAATACCATGTGAGATGCTGTCTCGGCAGCAGACTCGGCCCCTCGAAACTATCGGAGGATTGGGAGGAGGTCAAGGAATGGAAGAACGAGATGATCGCAAAGTATGGCGCGATCGCCTCATTCGAGACAAGTTACAGATATCTGGAGTGATAGCATGAAATGCAACGACTGCACGATCGTATTCGACATTTACATGGTACACAGCGATGATTATCCATACATCACGGCCGACAGCAAGCGCATGAACACCATGGGCACATACACTGAGGCTAAATGGTACAGGGGACAGCTGGAGGAGATAGCCCCAGCTAACGCAGGATGCGTGTACGTCATCAGACCGCGCATTGTATGAACATCACGATCAACAGGGCGGGGCAATCGCGCCCCCGCCCGCCATTCAGACGCCGGCGGGCATTGTACGCACAAGACAAAGGAGACTACTGAAATGACAGAGGTAGAAGAACTCAAGAGACAGGTAATGAACGCGATCGACGCCCACAGCAAGGCACTGCTGGAGGCGCAGGCATGGCTGTCAGCCGTGCTGACCGAGGAACAACAAGAGAAGCTCCAAGAGCTTCAGGACAAGGTCGAACAGACCAAGGCCGAGGCGGGCAAGCTGTCCAAGGAGCTGTATCTGAAGGACGGCACCAAGAGCACTGTGGCAGGCATCGTCGATGCGACAGTCGATGATGTCACGCCATACGACGACGCGGCAATAATCAGGGACTGGCTGCCCCAGCTCCCCGTCAATTGCCTCGAGATCAACAAGACCGAGTTGAACAAGTTCCCCGTCAAGGGCTTGAACGTATCCGACTACAAGGTCAAGACGACCAAGCTCAGGGCGACCGTCCAGACCAAGGACAAGGCCTGCAAGGCAGCGGTCAAGAAGATCGAGTGGATGTGCGACATCCACAACATCCCCCGCGCCGAGGACATGTCCGACCCAAGCGAGATCGAGCAGCTCGGCAGCTGGATCTACAGAGGCATCGAGACGCTCAGGGCCCTGAAGGGCTGAAACAGGAGGGGCGACGCCCCTCCACAAGGATGTGAATAGACATGATGAACAGCACACAACAAGATTTTGTGAAGATGTGGCAGCCGCTTCTGGCTGACTATGTGACGAACCCCGACAACAGCAAGCTGAAGTCGCTGGAGAGCCTGTCATCGCTGATCAACTGCATGATAGTGCAGCTGGAGCAGATGTACCCCGGCTACACAGACGAGGAGTATGTGACCATTGCGCTCAACGCCGCATACCTCGACAGGGAGAGGCTCGGCAAGGCAGGGCATGTCCTCAGAGAGGACGCGATGAAGGCGTGGAAATACGCCGTGATGAACAACTCGTTCGACATGCTCAAGAACAGCATCATAATTCCTTCCGTGACACCTGCGGAGGAGAAGGAGAAATGCATGCAGCTCAGGGCCGCATTCCGTGCGAAACAGGCGGTGAAGAGGGCGGCAAAGGCAACCGCACCGCCGACCGAGCCTGATCCGCTGGCTGAACCAGAACCTCAGCCGGATCCGCAGGCTGAGCCTCAGGCCGAGCCTGAGCCGTCCCCGGGATCAGAACCAGAACCGCAACCGGAGCCTCAAGCGGAGCCTGAACCACAGCATCAAGCGGAGCCTGAGCCGCAGAAGGCCGCAGGGACGCTGCGCCCTCAGATGAACGGATTTATCAAGCCCACGACGCCCGGATACATAATCCCGCCTGAGTACCCCCTGATAAGGTACAGCCTGGCCTCGCACCTGGACATCTTGTTAGAAGGAGATGCCTCGGCAGGCAAGTCCCTGACGATAGATGTCATGTGCAAGACTGAAGGTTGGAACATGGTGCAGATGGGCAAGGTCGTGGATGAGACCATGCTCAAGGGCTTCATGAACCCGATAACCAAGGAGTTCACGCCGAGCAAGCTGGTCAAGGCATTGCTGCGCGACCCTTCGGTCTGCCCGTACCCCGATGCGATGACCGTGATCGTGTTCGATGAAGGCTTCACGAACATGGCGGACTATCTGACAGTGCTCCTGACGCTCATGGGCACGCCCGACGGCGAGAGGGGATATCTGGCCACGGAGATCGGTGAGATCCCCAGAGGCAACACGGTGTTCGTGTTCATTGACAATACGACAGGGGATGGAGGCACGACCAACTACATATCGAGGAAGCCCATCGACATGGCCCTCAAGTCAAGGCTGTTCGAGATCAACATGAAGCTCAGCCCCAAGATCGCCAAGGCCATATGCGCCGATGACAAGGAGCTCTACGAGTATGTGGGATGGGTCAGGAAGTCCATCGAACGCGCCAAGATCGACAGGCTCAGCCTGGACAACAGAGGCATCAGGATGATCCAGACGATGAAGTCCTGGGACCAGTATTCGGACGAGGTGCTCCAGGATGTCCTGTACGGGGCATTCTTCAAGGGCTGTCCGCCTGCCAGCATGGCGTCCCTGCTCAGGAACATCAACGCATCGCCCGAGGAGCTCAAGGCGAACAAGTACTTCATGGCGACCCAGGAGTACTACAAGAAACTGTGCAAGCGCGCAGGATTGCAGACTGATCCTGCGTGTATCAAAGCCTGAAAAACCCCTTATCGAAACAATTTAAAAGACAACAAAGAGGAATCGAAATGACAGCAGATATTGTCAGGACAGAAGGCCAGTGGTCGAACAGAAAAACAATCGTCGAGTACGCCGATACCCCCGCCGTGCTCATGAGCACCATCCAGGAAAGGCACGACCCCACGCACAACCTCGCCAGCGAGGATGTGCTGGACCAGACGCACAAGTACGACCTCCCCGGGACCTACGACTTCAGGGGACTGAAGAAGGGAACCGCGGATGAGGTCTACGGACAACTTTGGGGCATGTTCCAGGCCGGAACGGACAAGACGCAGGTCGTGGCCGAGGTCCACAGCTCAGCGAACAACTTCCACAACACGATGGGAGCCATCACCGTCGGATTCATCGACGAGCCTGCCGTGGCAGGCACAAGGATCGACCCGAACAGGGCCATCAAGGGAGACCCGCAGTGCTTCATCAGGTCCAAGCCCCTCGACATCGGCTTCCCCGTGATCAAGATCGCGATCGACTGCGGTATCCTGAGCAACGTCAGGACCGAGACCATCATCAACAGGGGCCGCCTCATAGCCGAGGCCATCGTCAGGGCCGAGCTCAGCGGCTACAAGACAAGGATAACCGCCCTGTCCGCAACGGACATGACCACGGACAACATAATCGCGATAATGGCCCTCAACCTCAAGAGGGAGGACGAGCCCATCAATTACAGCCGCGTGCTGTATCCTATCCTGGAGCCGTCGTTCCTCAGGGGCGTGTCATTCTCCTGGAGGGCGACGCTCCCCGAGCTGCACGACAGCCGCGAGACCGGCATGGGCCGTTCCATATACGCGGTGTTCAACGCCGCGCAGAGGGCGGAGCTGTACGAGGACGTCCTCGGCCCCGACACCCTCGTGTTCAACATCGGCGCGCTGTGCACCGAGATGGACGAGGAGGAGGCGAGGCAGCACATCGAGGACCAGCTCCAGTCAAGGGCGGCGTCGGCGATCGACGGCTCCCTCAGGGGCACCATCGATTACAGCAGGGCAGCGGATGTGAAGGGCATGATCGATATCATGCAGGCCGTGATGGGCGGCGTCATCGACGATGATGATGACGACGAGTGGAACAACGACGACGATGACGACGACCCCGATTACAGGATAATCGAGTGAGTCGGACAGCGGGGGGACAACGGCTCCCCCCGCGCAGCAGGTGGTAACATGACACAACTGAATCTAGGTGCTGACCAAGCAGGGCAATGGGTGACGGACATCCGTGCGGCAGCGGCGATGCTGACCGTGTTCCACGCGTCCAACACGGACGCGCTGGCGGAAAGGCTGGCCGAGATAGCCGAGGCCATCGAGGGCCAATAACGGATCCCGGGATCGGACCCCTCAAAACCCTTTACCCAAACCATTTGAGACAATGGAAGTGACATTATGGACTTCGACAGATTTTTGATTTGGATGTACGACGACGTGTTCAAGCCCATCTGCCAAGCTGAAAGCGGCAGGTACGGCTTCGATCAGACGAAGGCCTTCGAGGACTTCAGGGCCACCCTGATGTTCTATGTGTGCAAGCACATGAGCAAGGGGCTGACGCTCGACGAGGCGCTTGACCATCTGAAGGGCTGTGTGCAAGACTGGGCCGTGGACGCCTGCCGCAACGCGAGGGATTGAAATGCCGAACTGGTGCGACAACTGCATCACGGCCGTGGACCGTGAGGACTTCGAGAAGCTCAAGAAGCTCGTGAAAGGCGTGGACCATCATGGCGAGGAGGCCGACGTGACATTCAACGTGCTGGTCCCCATGCCGCCTGAGATCGACAGGACGTCCGGCGGCGACCCCCAGGACCCGATGAACTGGTATAGCTGGTCATGCACGAACTGGGGCACGAAATGGGACGCCTGCAACGGAGGCATCGACGAGGAGAACATGCATATGTACTTCTCGACCGCATGGATGGCCCCGATGGCCTGGTATCATGCGCTGGCCAAGGCGGCGGACGAGTGCGGCATAGAGGCCCTGAGCGTGGACCTCTGGTACGAGGGCATACCTCAGGAGGAGGCGTTCGACGGCCTGCTCCTGAGCGATGGGGAGATCGTGACGGACGTCCCTGCAAGCCCTGAGTTCATAGAGGGCTACTCGGAGATGTATGATGAGGACGAGGAGGAGGAATGAACATGGACGGATTCGGATTGGAGAAGGATTTCATGGAGCTGTATGAGGAGAACGGCGAGAAGAGGGTGCACATCCTCTTCTACGCATGGGAGAACGACGGCAGGGAGGTGCGCGGAGTGTCCACGCCGATCACCGTCACTGAGTACACGTTCTGCGACTTCCCCCTGAAGGACCTGCTTGCTGCGGATGACCGCAGGGAGTTCTGGATGGAGATGGAGGCCAACGTGAAGCAGTACGAGGGCGACTACACCACCGAGGAGTTCGAGGCATCGGGCTACGACTTCAAGGCCGACGAAGGCACATCCATCAGCCTGGACCAGCTGACCGAGGACACGCCCTGCGGGGAATATCTGGTGATCATATGAGCTTCGTATGCTGCATCTGCAAGGAGTTCTGCGAAGGCTGGGGGAACAACCCCTGGCCCGTGGTCAAGAATGAGGATGAAAGATGCTGCGACCGCTGCGATTGGACCGCGGTGATCCCGGCAAGGCTGAAACTTCTTATCGAACAGGAGGAATGAGAATGAGCTGGAAATTGAAGACAGCGGAGCTGACGCAGGAGCAGTTCGACGACAGGGATGAGATGATGAGGCCCTTCCTGAGGGTCGGATTCAGAAGCGAATACACAGGCAGGTCCGTAGAGGAGATATCCCGGGGCGACATCGTACGCTATGAAGGGCTGGAGCTCGACACGCTCAGAGAGCTTGTCGAGAAAGGCTATGCCGATCCCATGGATCGGCAGAACAGCGCACCGAACATCAAGGAGTTCATAGAGCTCATGCAGGCGAACCCCGGACTGACCGCACATGGCTATGTGGTGTCAAGACAGAGGGATGATGCACGCATCAGCATAGAAGGCGTGGAAGGCCCGTTGAGGCCTGAGTGCCTGCATATGCTCAGCCGTGCGGATGAGATCGAGTACGATGGAGAGACCGTTTACTGCTGGTATGATTGAGGAGGAATGAGAATGAGCGAGAAGCGTATTAGATTGAAGAGGATAGCCATCAAGATGCCCAACGAGTTCAGGTGCAATGCCTTGGACGTCGAGGCCTACTATTCCCTCGGCGGCATGAACTACTTCACGGGACGCAGCGATCCCAGAGGCTACTGGTTCAGCATCCAACCCGTGTATGTGGATGGGTGCTGCACGTCGTTCACGGCGTTCACCGGGGTCAAGCACCTTTTGAAGGAGACCGCGAGGTTCTCGCAGAAAGCTATGGACAGTGCGGCGAGCGACCCTGCCATCGAGAGATACACCGCGGAGTTCATGCAGCAGCATGGACTGGAGGCAGAGAACCGATCCCGGGATCAGGAGATGATGACATGAGGAAAGTAACATTCTGGGAGAGCTACACGTTCAGAAAGACCGTGGAAGTGCCTGACGATCTGGACCTCAGCGACTATGAGGCCGTACGCGATTGGATGGACTCGCACCTGGCGTTCGATTGGTCGGATGCCGTCGAGACGGACGGACAGGAGTGGAGCGAACAGAAGGAGCAGAGCAAGGAGGAGGAGTGATAGCATGACATACAGAGAGACATTGGAAGGAGAGAGGATCCCCGGATGGATCTGCCCCGTCTGCGGAGGCAACGCAGGCGAGGTCTCGGTCGACGACACCGGCTGGGACGAGGGCCTCGATTACTACATCGAGTACGCGAGGTTCAGGTGCGGCGACTGCGGCAGAGAGCACAAGGTGCGCATCGTGTACGCCGAGGCGGAATGGATCGACGGCTGGGGCGGCAAGGAGGAGGAGTGATACCATGGATGTAGAGAATGAGATGGAATACGATCTCGGGTTCGGAAGGAACGCGGTGGTCACACAGGATGACGAGCTCTGCGATCTTCAGATCATCACCGACCTCACCGCGGTGATGCTCAAGGGAGAGGGGAAGGTGGTCATCATCCGGGATCTCGAGGCGCATAGGGAGGATTGGCTCGACGGCCACACGGATCCGGCGGAGGCGCTGATCATGGATCTGCCTGAGATCGACCGTATGATCGAGGTGCTGAGCGCGATGCGCGACGCCATGAGGAGGTGATACCATGGTACACTGCCCGTACTGCGGGAGCGACGACCTCGACTGGACGAGGTTCACGGACACCGTGAAGTGGTACGACGAGGATGGAGGTGTGATCTACACCTCGGGCCTGCGCTGCCGCGACCCGGCCTGCAAGGGATCCAAGGGCTTCACGGCGGAGCTCGGGTTCATCGTCGGCGACGAGGTCACATACACCGACGAGGACGGCGACGAGATCGAGGAGGTGGAGGAATGATGGACATGCTCAACGGCGATTGGGCCATCTTCGACAGGAAGGTTGCCCATTTCGGAAGCACATGGGGCATCGCCCTGAAGTCCGCGTTGAAGGACCTGGGCTTCCTGCCCGGTGACACGGTCACTATCGCCATACTGAAACCCGGCAAGAAGCTGGTCATACACTATGACTATGAAGTCATAGACGAGGATACAGAAAAGGAGGAGGAATGACATGGATTTCACGGACAAAGAGATCAGGGAGTATGTGAAGGCATGCTACCCTTGGATGCCTGAGAGGCAGAAGAAGGAATGCGTCAAGGCGGGCAAGGAGGCGAGGGCGAAGTACGACTGCACCCCCGCGCTGCAGGCCCGCGACCGCGACCAGTACATCCGCACGGCGATCAACTTCAGGAAGGTCGACCTCGTCGGATGGATGCACTGAGGCACATACATATTACATAGTAATATGTATGTGATTAACAATACCCAAAAATAAGGTACAACGCCTGATCATGACATAGATACTATGTATCTATGTCATGGCATCAAACGCCTTACCACCCACTACAATAGATACATAGTATCTATTGTAGTGACATACACAGAGGTATCAACATGACAAGAATGGTGAAAGGACTGTACGTCTCGCCGGACTGCGTGAAGGTCTGCGAGGTCGATGATGACAGAGGATGCGACGGATACTACGAGCTGCTGGGCTGCGACACGATCGAGGCCCCCGAGGCGATGTTCAGGGTGCTCGAGCCCGGGACCGCCGCGCCCGAGCAGGATGAGTTTGCGTATTTCGACATCATCTGCGATGAGGAGGCGAAATGCAAAGGGGGGAACCCGGAGTGCACGGTCGCATGGCTGCACAAGGACGGAACTGCGGATGCTTGGATATTCGGGCCGTGCTTCGTCTGTAAGGCCACGGAGGACGGTGATTGGTGTTCCCCCACGGATGAGGAGCTGAGGTGGCTCAAAACGGCCGTAAGGACGTACAAAGGGAATTTCATCCTCACGGTGGAGGCGAGGGCATGATCATCGAGAAGTATCCCATGGCGGTGTTCTACATCCTCCGCCACGGCATGCTGCCCATCTCGGCGGTCTATTCCAACACCCACCAGCAGCAGCAGGCCGCCCAGCTCGTAGAGCTGGGCCTGCTGGAAAGGCGCGGCAGGTTCGTGATCATGACCGACAAGGGCAAGGCCATCTACGCCATGCTCCAGAAGGTCGAGGAGCTGGAAGGCTGCACGGACTACATGGACATGGCCGACCACATCGCCATGATGAACGCCAAGCGCAAGGCTGGCATCCGCAGGCGCTACGCGGAGCGCAAGGCCGCCGACGAGTGAGGCGGGGGAGCGGTTGTGCGTGCGTCGTGAGGGCGCACGCGCGCGCTCCTTATAGGATGCGATACCATGATGAGGATCACACCGTACCTTGCTGCCGTGCTCTACATGTGCCGTCAGCGCCCGTACACAAAGTCCGCTCTTTACTGCAACACAAGTCAGCTCGTCCAGCTGGATGCCATGCTGGACAACGGCGCGCTGATGTCCCGCGATGGCGAGATATGGATCACGACGAAGGGCTCCGCCATCCTTAGGCAGTACCTGGACCTCGTGACCGCCACCGGGGATGATGGCTTTCACAGCCTCATCGCGAACATTGAGGGACATAACCTTTATCGTAATGCGAAGATGAAGAGGGTCAAGAGTCGGTAACACTTTTTTTCTAAAAATTGCTACGAGTGCAGGGGGGGGTCATTTGCAAAAATCACAAATGTTACACTCTTTTCTAAAAGAGTTGTAAATTTCGTTTTCTTAACCCTTTTCTCGCATCGTTATCGTTTCTCATTAATTTCCGATGTACATTTTTGTACACTACTCTTTTTAAAAATTGTTTGATATAGATTTGTTACTTCTGTAACTTCTGTAACAATAAATATTCTATTTCATAGATCATGAAATCAATTAGACATAAAATATAGTAAATATAAAATAAGCTACAACAAAATTGGTAGGTATTTATAAAATTTTCGCAGTTTTGAGAATGCATCCATCCAATGTACAGAAATGTACGCCGAAAGTTTTATATTATTTTCAATTTAAGTATGCCTAAATGTACCCCATGGGGTATCTTTTAGGGTAAAATCGACAAAAAATCTGTTTAGGAATGGCTAAATATATATGGAGTCGCTTGCCATCCCTATTTAAAACCATATCTTAACAGCGTTATTATATGGTGTTAAGTTGGATGGATGCAACCCCGTAAAAAATTAAATAATGGATGAACGAAACTCCTTATATACGATGGATGGTCGATTTTTTGGGCCGTAAGGTTTTAAAAGAGTATGGATGACAAAGAGTATAGGATGTCATATAGGATGACTATATGGCTCCTGTAACCTGTTACCTAAAAAATGGTTGGCACATGGGGTTTAAAACTTTTCCCATATTCCCGCATCCCCATATACACTCAACTGCAACATCTCTTTCTACCGGTCCTTCGTCTGTCGCTTTTAAATAAAAAGTCAGATATTGCTCAAAAATGTACATTTTCTACCCCCCTATCCCACCCAAAAATTTCCTTGATATCTAAAAGAAATTAAGCTCCCACCTATACTTAACCCATTATAGGGCATCATGTAAAGCTCCCACCTTAACTAATAACGCTCCATCCAATAATTTCATAAGATGGAATTGTCGAACGATTTGTTACTCGCGTAACATCCGCAACACACGGACTCGGACGCCACACCGACGCTGCACCGCCGCCCGCACCGTCCGCGCGTCCCTGCCGCCACCAACACCCTATTATATTACCAAAGTAATATACACCTAAACCCATTCAGAAAAGAACATAAAATCTACAAGAGGGATCAGATATGAGCAAAGCATACGCACAGAGAAGGACAGCAGGCGACGGGATCGTGACCAAGCCATCCTCGCGCACTCTCAAGGCACGCGAGGCCCTCCCGCAGTCCGTGACGGACGCGGACGCACACGCACAGACCCCCGCCCCTGCCATCAAGGTCGAGGGGCCCAGGTCAGGCATCCCTTCCCCATCATCGGCCGAGGCGCGCAACATGTTCGTCTACCGCGGGCTGGTCAGGCCGATGACATGTGCAGAGCTGGCGGAGTCCATCGGGCTGAACTACAAGACCGTGTACACCGCGCTGGACGACATGCTCGAGGCCAAGGTGCTCGTCAGGATGCCCGGCAACGACGGCAGGATAACCAAGGTCGCGGGGCAGGGCTGGTCGGACGAGGAGCTCAGGGACGTCGTGTACATCCCCAAGAAGGGCAAGCCGAAGAACCCGACGCCATCGGCGTACGACCTCACCGTGCGCATCCCCGAAGGGTCGCGGCCATCGTACGCCAGGGCCTTCGAGGACATCTCCAGGCTGCACTACGGCGTGAAGGAGATCGACGACGCCATCACCGCCCTCCGCGACATGCTCCGCGCAAGGCTGAGCAACGTGGACTACATGTGCCCGCTGTGCGGAAAGGCCGTGGACGTCACGGGCACGGCGGTGCACTGCAAGAGGTGCGCCTACACCATAGATGTCGGGGACGTGGTCAAGGCGATCAGGCTGGCCGGGTCGATGGCATCGGACAAGGAGGAGGGGAGCGAATGATACTGTACGGGCTGAACG
>Ga0310695_10007068_pt1 | contig 18133 bp, 22 predicted proteins | sample RumenRJG_04DNA_FD_203882 | JGI IMG/M metagenome (GOLD analysis project Ga0310695, IMG submission 203882) | Bovine rumen microbial communities from Lethbridge, Alberta, Canada - RJG_04 (v2) (version 2) | ecosystem: Host-associated > Mammals > Digestive system > Stomach > Rumen | place: Canada...
AACTTCTTGTTCGGACGGACATAGCCGGTGCCATCATCAGTAGTCTCATTGAGGACCGTCTTGCCATCTCCTTTAAGAAGCTTGCGTGCAGCCTCATCGACCTTCATCTGCTCTGCGCGAGCCTTGACCTTGGCGTTGAACGCCTTCTGATGGCGGTCTGCCTGCTTCCGGCGGTTCTTTTCTGCAAGCTTCTTGCGCTGGGCTTCCTGCTGCTGCTTGCTCTTCTCCTGGTCAAAGCCGCTGTCAGCCAGCTTCTGGAGGAAAGCATTGAATCCATTGCCGCTGACGGTCTTGTCCGGGTTCACCTTGCCGAGCATGCGCTTGACGATGGCATAGACAAGAGCAGTCTTGCGGTCATATACGTCATTGTCAGACAATGTGACTACGACCTTGGTGTTGTCAGCGAACCAGACGATGGTCGTCTTGCCATTGTACTGGATGCGAGTGATCTTTGGAATCCAATAGCCTTCGATGACTGTGGTTGTGGGCGTTGGACACTTAGGGCAGCAGATGTCTGCTCCGGAGATGAGGACATTGTCAAGAGCAACTTTGTCCATGGTATTCATTAGCTCAGTGATGAGGACGTCATACGACATTTTCTTGTTCCTTTTTTGATGTTAGCCCGCGATCTCACGGATCTTGGTGCGAAGCTGCCTGAACGTGTAGTTGCCACGATTCACAAGCTTGGTGGAGTGCCTCACAGAGAACTTGCGAGGAGCTTTAGTCATGTAACGCGTGCTCGTGCATGTCACATAGCCAATGTCGAGCTTTGCGCTCTGGCCGATTGTGAGCTTGTTGATGCGGCTGATCATGTATTCAGTGTCCATTGTCTGTTCTTTCTTTTTTGTTCTTGAAACATTCATTATTATACCAAATTGATGGCGTTCTTAAACTAGTTTTTAGAGTTTTTTAGGCTTACTTCAAGTTGTCTACATAGAGTATCATGTTCTGGCCAATACGCTTGAGCATCTCTTCTCTGTCTGTTATCGAGACGACCTGCCCATCTGGCGTCTTATAGCCTTCAGTCTTGAACTTAGACTTCTCATTGTAGCCTTCCTTGCATGTCTTTGTCTTGGGCTTGAATCCAGCAAAGACCTTCAATGCCTCGTCCCATGGCTTGATCTTCTTCATCTTAGTCTCTAGCCATGACGCAATGTCATAGCCTCTAGAGTACTTGCAGCTGAGATAGTATTCATCAGGGTCGTCTGGCCATTTGAATGGGACATTGATGTTCTCGTCCTTGTAGAGCTCGTCTATGCATTTGTTGACTGCTTCGTCTGTCGTGACTCTGGCAATCCATCTGTACATGGACTTCTCTTTGTTGAACCGTCCATCTGGCAAGCGCTCAGCATGGTATTGAAGGCAGACGACCATCAGCTTGCCTTCATCCAGCCGGACAGCTAGAGACTTCAAGTTGACTAGCTCATCATTCTTCATGCGCTCTTCTTCCCATGCTTCTTGTTCCTGCGGTCTATCTCAGCCTTGGCTTCTCTGTTGAAAGACCGGTTCATGATCTCATTCAGCTCTTCATTGCTCATGCTTCTGTACATTGACTTGTGCTTCGTCAAGATGAAGTAGTGCTTGGAAGACCTGTTCTTCATTGGGGGCTTATGCCCGCCGGGCGTCTGGATCATTGTCTGTTCTCCGTTTCTTTGTCTGTCATTATATCAAATGCCATGTGGTTTTTTGACTTCACCATTGGCTTTTCTAGATTTTCTCTTCTGGTTGAGCTTCACAAAATGGAACTGCCAGTTCTTCAATGAAGGCTCTTTCAGAAAGAACTGATACCATTGCGCTGGAGTCCCAAACTGAGGGTTCCCATCAATGTTCTCCTTTGGGAACTTCAAAGCTTCATTGATGTCATGCGTTATCTTGTATGAGCTTTGCATTGGGCCTCTTCGGTCATTCAATGCCAAGAACCCAACATTGTCGATGTTGTTCTTGTTGAAGCCATATAGGACTAGCACATCAGTCTGTTTCTTCCTCTAAGCCATTTTGAACTCTGAAGAGCTTGCATATGCTGTCGGCCAAAGACTCCATCCTAAAAGACAAGTTCATGTAGATGCTGATGTACAATAGCACACGCACAAGAAAGCCGGAATTAGCTTCTCCAGCGAAGAACCCCACTATCTTGTCCATCAGCCAGACTAGCACTGCCAAGCATATGATCATCACACTGTTGATCCATGACAATGCTCTTCGCAAGCTAGCTTCGTCATTGCATCCAATCTGCTCTAGCTGGTCAAGCAGGACTTCATTAGTCTTCGGATTCATATCTGGCGTTCTCAAAGGGGAACCAGACTTGGCAGCTGTTGACTTCGCACTTGTATTTGCGGTACAAAGCATTGTAGCAGAACGTCTCAACAATGTCATTGAAGTTGTTCTTGCTCTTGTTTGCCTGCTCTAGCACCCCATTGGGGATGTCAAACAACAGCTGCTTTGGCAGCTCGTCGTCTGGGTTTCGCCAGAAGATGTTGCATATCATCACCTGGCAGCGATTGTCTTGATCCATTTTTGCTCTATGTTTTAGATCATCTAGCTCATCTTCAGCCAAAGCTAATGCTCTGCGCTGCGCATGCAGAGCTAGCAACCTGCATGCATGTCTATATTATACCATAAATGCCGAAAGCCTACACGTCATTCTTTGAAGAATCTCATCTTTCCCTTGTCGGCTTTGCATCTGAACAGCTCATTGGGCTTCTTCTTGAACAGCAAGTCTAGCAGGCAGATCAGCTCGTCTGCCGCTATTATCCGGAAGTTCCATGCCATGCAGCTGACGTTCACATTCATTATCTTGTGGTCTAAGTCCAAGCAGTATTTCCATTGGCTGTGCACATGCCCGCAGAAGTGGATTGGAGCATGCAGGCAAGATGCGTCTATCCGCCTATCATATGTTGGATAATGCGAGAGAGTCACAGATGGATAGCGCTTGCTCAAGAAGATGTGCATTGAGTCGCATATTGAGCTGACTCTGTTGTTCAAGTCATGGTTGCCACGGATGTTGATGAACGTGGCGTTTATCTTCTTGACATACTCCATCGGCTTCACATCCAAGCCATTGTCAGCGCCATTGTCTATATGCCGGTCCATTCCATACATGGCGAGATCGCCTAGATGGTAGATGACGTCATCTGCCTTGGCACGCTCATTGCAAGAGCGGATCAAAGCTTCATCATGCTTCTCTATGGTCTTAAATGGCCATTTCTCAAGCTTCATCAAAGCTTCAAAGCCTAGATGGAAGTCTGATGTGAAGAATCTCTTTGACATTGAACAGTCCTTTCATGCAAGCTGTTCTAGTCTGGTCTGGCATGGAAGGCTGGCATACTTCCAACTCTCGCAGATGCGAGCATGATGTTTCACTAATGCCATTAGCTTGCATGCTCATATTATATCAAAAATCTCCCATTTCTTTGAACATAAAACAGCTGCTGGAGATTTTTTCTCCAGCAGCCACTTTTGGCGTTGCTTCGCCTTTCTAGAGCGCTATTCCCAAAGTCTTACACAAGTCCCTTCACAGCATCTTCAACAGGCTTGAACATCAATTATTATTCTTTTTGCCTGTACCAAATATATATCCCTATTCTAAATATTTTTGACATTCTTCTTTTTTTGGATATATTTTATCTTTTGTAGTTGGATTATACATCCATTTACGGCCATAACATGGATTATTTTCTCCTTTATTGATATTTGATATTTTTTCTTTCCATTGTTTATAGGTTATCTCATCCATTCTTTCTTTAGGTGAAATTCCATACTAAGAATTTTTTGCTCCTTTATGATTTTCACTCATTTGCTATTTCATAATAGATAATTCTTGTTCAGATAATTTTTCAAAAAATGAATGTCCATATCTTGGATTATTTTTACCTGCATTTTTATCATGCATCATTTTAAGATATGCATCATACCATTCTTTATTTTTATTTCTAAATGGATTTTTACCAAATGCTGGATTATTTTCACCATACATTATTGGAGCATGACCACCTTCTATAAGATTATAGCTCATTGGATCCTATGGAAAACAATTTGATAATTGAACAAGTTCAGCTTCTTTATTATTCATATCATCAAAATTGTCAAAATCAAATAATATCTCTTTAGTAAAACAACTTAAACCATATTTATGTATAGCAACTTGTATTATATCTCCAGATCCCATATAGTCATCATATGGATCTTCTGTCTTATGCTAGCCAATGTAATATTTTCCATTGACATTGTTTGTTATTTTGTAAATGAGAAAATGAGTCTATAAAGATTCATTTATGTTTTCTGATCCTTTTATATTATTCATATGTTATTACCTTTATTTTTATAACGTTATGTCAGTAACGTTATTATTATAATTTACTCTTATAATGATTATTATATATAAACAGTTAGGCGAAGAGCATATGAACTCTTCGCCAAATTGTCTGACAACAATCTGTCCTGTTATAATCTTAAATAAGATTCTTTATTGCATCCTCAACCGGCTGATATCGTGCAACATTAAGCGCATCAACAAGTATTTCATATGGATCTAACTTTGTAGAAAATACCATATTTGCAATTGCTGGTGAATAACCTGAAACTAAGGCTACACCCATCTCATTCTCTTGAAGAGGTATTGCACCCTTAGCACCAGATGCAACATTCCAATAAACCAGCCTTGGAAGCTTGTAGCCAGCATTCTGCCACTTCCGCTTGATGCTCTCAAACAGAGCATTGCGCTTTGCACTGTAGCGGCTGTCCCAATAGCGGCTATTGCCCCACGAGCTTCCTTGGTCAAAAGCCATGTCACTGACAATCAAGACATTTGCAGGGATGTCATCCTGCTTGAGGTTGTTGCGCTGGGCAGTCTCAAGCATCAAGTCAAACACAGCCTCGACATTTGTGTTAGCGCATTCATTGTGCTTGAAGGCAATGTTCAGCTTCTCAGCAAGAGACTTTGCCTTTGTCATGTCAACATACTGAGGACGCTCAGAGAAAGTGATGTACTTGTCCTTGAATACGCCATCAAGCTTCTCAGCGAAGTAGATTGCAAGAGAGTTCGCCACATCAAGCGCAGACATCTTTCCGCTCACTTTCGTAGTCATAGAGCCAGAGCCATCAGCGACGACGATAGTAGAAGACTTGTCCAGTCCCTTAGTGTAGTCAGGCAATGCCTTCCACATGGCTTCAAGCGCAGCGTCTTTTGTGATGCGAGTGCCGTAGTAGTAGCTATCACATTTGCTAGTATATACGCTGACGATGTCGCATGGGAAGTTCGCAGAAGAGTTGATCTTCGCCTCGCCCTTCTCTAAAGCGCCAAGATATGCACGGCGGCGAGCCTCATCATTGCGAAGGAATGCAGCATTGTACTTGATGTTGGCCTTTGAAGGGACAGCCTCATAGTCAATCTCATTCCACTGCTTTGCAGACATCTTGACCTCAATGACCTTCAAGTAAGCGCGGAGCTTGGAGAGAGCCTTGCGGTATTGGCGGGGAGAAAGCCCCAATGCATTCTGGAGAATTGCAGCCTTGCTGCGAGTCTCAGCTGAAGAAGTGTTGTTTGAAGGCATCCACTTGGCGAGAAGCGAGACATGCTTGCTTTCATTTGCATTGACGATGTCGTCCTTCAGCTGGCTTGCGATAGTCTCCACCACAACATCCCTGAGTGGAGTGTCAAGAAGGCAGAGCAAGTCATCCCAACGCCCATACTCTGCGATGAGAGGCACAAGCTTCTGGGCGATCTCTGTGCGCTGTAGCGCAAGCCAAGTGAAGCAGACGCGGAAAGAGCGGCGCTCGCCCATGCCAGTTCCACGGATGTCGCGAAGCATGAACAGCCACTTCAAAGCCAGAAGCGGATTCTCATAGAATGCATCACTATACATCTTCTCAATCTCATCCTCAGACTTGGCGCGGAGAGATGAGACAGCGAAGTTGATGTCAAGGAGCTTCTTTCCAGAAGTCTTGAATCCACATGCTCCATTCTCAGTGATGGAGACTTCATCATTCATAGTCGCCTTAAGGGCGTTCTCGAACTTGCTAGACATAGTTGTTTCCTTTTAGTTTGCTGTTTGCTGTTGATGTCATTTCAACTGTGCTATATTATACCATGCCGATGCGCTTTTCTATACCATAAAAAACAGAAGCACGCATCTGCCCCTCCCCATGTAGAGCTCTTCATCACCATCCACGCTCGGCTATCTCAGGTGGATCGCTCTCATTCATCATGCCATCATCATATTCATCTTCATCTTCATCATCGTTGTCAACCCATTCATTTGACGTAGCCATGTCTTCAACTTGGTCTTCAGACATGTACTGCATGCATTCACGAGCTACATCTTCCCAGTCAAGCATTCCCTGCTCGCAGAGCTCTATGATCTTGTTTGTGTATTCTCTAGACATTTTATCTTCCTTTGTTGTTGTTATTTACTTCGAGTCAGTGTAGTACATCAGAGTCATGCCATCTTTATGCAGCCAGCCAGTGATGTCCTTGTAGCCAGCTTCTATCATCTCAGCTATTTCATGCTCAGCGTCTGACATCTTGTCTTCTGGAATAGTCAAGACCTCATTTATCCAAGTTGTTTTAGCTGCTTCAAATGGATTGTAATGGAGCATGCTTTTGAAGTAGTCTTTGCAGTTTATGAAGATGAACTTGTCATTCACTTCATCAAGCATTTCAGCTGGAAGGCCACGCTTAGTCCCTTCAAACATCAATGGGCATCTATGCTGGGCCTTCTGCAAGTTGAATGGCGGAGTGATGATGTGGAATCCATTTCTAGTTGGGACTTCATAGATCTCATTGCAGATCTTCTCAGCCTCCTCTTCTCCATGCTTGCAGTCTTCATGGATGATCGTCTTGATGAGAGCAATGACTTCATCTTTAGTCCAGCCATGCATCTCATCATTGTCAAGGTCTATTATCCATTGCTTCTTGCGTGACTTATGGTTCTCGCAGTAGGCTTGCCTAAGAAGATGCTCAGGCTTGACAGAGTAGTTCTTGTTGCGGATAGTCTCAAGGATCTTCTGCCCCAAGTTCATCAAGCAGTCGAAGTTGTCCTTAGGCGCGGCTATCAGATATGCTCTAGCATTGCAGCTCTTGCAGAGCTCCTTGATTGCAGGGATCTTAGCTTTCATGTAGTCAAGATTGTCTATGTAGTAAGTGCGTATCAAGCGCTGGGCTTCAGAAGCTCCTAGCTGGTTTGCCAGAGCTTTGCAGTCTTTTGGACGCCTCATGACATGCACAATGTACCTGTCATTCACGTCAATGAAGTCCATATGCTTCATCAGTATGTCAAAGTTGTCTATCTCCATTCAAGCCTCCATTTGCTGGACATATTATATCAAAAATGGCAAAGCTCTTTGACTGAAAAAGAAAAATCTCCACATTCCTGTGGAGATCTTCTTTATTCATCATTTTGGAAATAATGCTCAGGAAAGGCAAGACAACGCCCAACTCAGTGGCAGCAGCTGAACTCTATTGGGAGGATCAAGAGAGAGCAGTCATTTGGGTTGAAGCTCTGGCTGTCAAGCCTCTTTGAGTTCTCTAGCACTTCATATGGCTTCAGCACTCTGCAATGGTCTGCGACTATGAAGTCACCGTCCTCTATGCCAGCGTCAAATGCGTCTGGCACAATGTCGCCATAGAACAAGTTTGCGATGTACTGCTCATATGTGTCTTCATTGTTGTCTTCTTTTACGTAGTCTACATTGTTGTCATATTCATCTTCACTATATACAAGAGCTATCAAGCAGACTTTAGACCCAAGCTTGCCGCTGAACTTGCTTCTCAGCTTGCTGAGGTCTGCGCTGCCAAGCTTGACCCATCTGTTCAAGTCTTCAAGCTCGCATGCCCAGTCAAAGCCAGTATGGTATTCAATCCATTCTTGTATGTTGAATGTCAGCACATTCTAGTTCTTCTCTGTCAAGTCCTTGATGCGAGCAGCAGTAGACTCAAGCATCATGTTTTCAAGATGTCTTATTCTTCTAGGTGTCAAATACTTCATTTTAGTTGTCCTTTGTTTTATTTACTGCATGCATTGAAAACAAAAAGCCTAAGCTTTTATGCTTAGGCTTTTGCCATGAAGGAAATTAAATATGGAAAGAAATAGAGGATTATAGTCTTCAACACCCTGTGTCAAACATCGCCATGCCCCAAGAACAATGGCAGAATGCAGACTTTTACTGCAGTTTGCATAGCTCTCCATAGAATGTTGACTAGTGCTTTCCATGTCTTGCCATGCGTCACGACATACTACCATATGCAACTGTCTTCCGCTGGCGCACATGCTGAAAATTTGCCAGCGTTCAAAATCCAAAAAAGGATCTAAGCTCGACGCATTGTCTTGTCTAGCATTGTTGCCCAGCTTGCCAAGCCATGCATGCCGTAGTCCATGCATTTACGGGATTCGAACCCGCATTCATTCATCATCCGTGAATTTACAATTTAATTTGCTGTATGCGTCATGCCAACTCTACAGATAGTTGGCTTTGGTCAGAGATGCGGGGATCGAACCCGCGGACTCTTGATCCCAAATCAAGCGCTGAACCAGCCCAGCTCATCTCTGAAAAAACCAAGACATGCTTTGGAAGTTCTTTTATAGTTAGAACTGCCTAAGAAACGCTTCGAGCCTATGGCTTGAATTGGTATTCCAAAAGAATGATGTTTGCAGTTTGCATGTCTTATTGGTAGCGGGTGCCGTAGTTGCAACGGTGGTGTTCTACCATGTGGTTATGAGCCACACAAGGGCGCTCTCCCTAATACACCCGCAAATTGGTGGATCCGACGAGGAGGTGCGCCTCGTGTCCAAAATAGTCTTGTTCACAATTCATTCACAAGCTTATGCTCTGCTTAAGTTCTCTCTGCTGCAGCAAGAGCAATGACTCGCAGGAGATTTTGTGGAAATGACTGACCTCAAGCGCTTCCACTTATTGAGGACGTTCCGCTAGGTAATGATGCGGCTGTTGATACCAACGAACGATCTCTCAAAGCCACAGGTTGTCTTACTGATGTGTTTCAATCAAGCAGCCATAGCGTAATCTTCGCCATTTAGTTGTTTGCATGTTTTATAGAAGACATACTCTTCTGCTTGCATTATGTCCTTGATTCTACTTTGTCGAATCTACTCGGACCCATAAATTTCGTGCGTTACTTCTACTCTGCGTAAGAGTCAGTGCTAAGATGAACGTCAAAAGTCTTCTCTGAACCGCCCCACTTGAAGATGAACTCAATGTTGACGTCATCTCCATAACGGTAGTTCATACGAGAGTCTTCACGCATCTTGTAAAGGAACTTTGTTGGATTGCTCTTTGCAAAGCTGATGTACTCATCGTAGATCGCTTTGTCCTTGCACTTCACAATGTAGTCAGCTATTCTGATGCCAAATGAACGACCATCTAGCCCAACCCAATAAGTCTTACCAGGACCTTCATCAAATCCATGGACATTTATCCACATCAGTGCACTATTTGGCCATGTCACAGTCTCATCAAAGATATGGTTCACCCAATGGATTTCTTCAGTTGAGTTTACCTTCTTGCTGAAAAGCTTCTTCAGCTTCTGTATAATCACACTTATCACGCTCATGTCTATTCTCCCTAGTTGTTATTTTACTTCTTTATTTACATTTGGATGATTTGCTTGGTACCGCCAGAGGGATTCGAACCCCCAACAAATTGGTTCTAAGCCAATCGCGACTGCCAGTTGCGCCATGACGGCATAGCTCGACGTATGTAATCTGGAATTTCAAGTTCAGTTTTGGTAAATTCGCTGTTAGCGTCGATGGTGCTGGGTCGTAGAATCGAACTACGATCTTAGGCTTATGAAACCCATAGTTTTCCGCTTAGCTTAACCCAGCAATACACGATCCATTTTTTCTGACTCTTGTTCTATCATCTGAACTACTGACGCACGTTGTTGGTGCATCAGGCAGGACTCAAACCTGCGACTAAGAGTTTTGCCGTAGAAATATGATTGCTGTTAGGACCGTATAAATAGCCAAGACACTTTTGAAAACTGGACTCGAACCAGCATCTCCGAACTATTAGTCCGGCGCTTTACCATTAAGCTATATGCCCGAAGGTGGACACAGATCAATTTTGCTGTCAATGCCTTGATGAAATGGCGATAGCTCATTTGAGGGCTCTTACCCCAACTTTTAACGCATGAAATCTATCCAACATGCATTGCTTTCTTGACAGCGCCACCACGTGTACAGCTACTGCCAATTATTCAAAAAGACAAGATGCACTTTAGAAGAGTTCCGTTTGGACTCGAACCAAATTCCAAGCTTTGCAGCTTGTGCCTTAGCCTCATAGACAACTGAACTAGTTTCACAATATGTTCGCTGTTTGCATCTTAGATGGAGCATCAGAACAGTTCCGCCCTGTCAACCTTCTCCATGGCAAGGAGACGCTCTGCTAATTGAGCTACTGACGCATTTTGGCAGGACCAGAGGGAATCGAACCCACATCTCATGGTTCGTAGCCATGTATTCTATCCGTTGGACTATGATCCCATATCTCGACTCGCTTTTTTGCTTCGAATTTGCAGTTCAAATTTTTTAAATTGCTGTATGAGCCGATGGAGCACCTACGGGGAATTGCACCCCGACCGTATGGATGGAAACCACAAGTTCTGCTATTAAACTATAGATGCAAAAAGCAAGACGCAAGATTTACATTCTATTTAATGACTGAACATAGAAGAAGTCGTGAGCAGTTCGAAGGATTTGGACCTACAATACGGCTGCTCGAACCGTTTCATTGATTCATTTTAAGTGAATTATGTTTACCCATTGTTTAACTTTGCAGTTTTACGTCTTAAAAGGGAGTGTTTGCAGAGCAAGTGTTTCACCGGTAGCTACCAACTTGCTTTTCAACTGACAGGACCCACATCATCCACTCTTTCAGAATGCCTAGGGCTAGGAACTTGCGCGTTGACCTACGTACATCACATCCCATGAACACACAACCAAAACATGTAAATCAGCCGTGCACCCGGGAGTCGAACCCAGCGTCTTGGCAGATTCTGCGGCCGCACTTCTCTGCCCTGTTCTCTTGGCCTATCTCCACATATCTTCACTGCTTAAGACAGCTCTGATACATCCTAATTTGAACTATATGCACGATTTGGTCGATTCCGAGAGACTAGAACTCCCAACAGCCTCAGTGTAAATGAGGTACGCTAACCATTGCGTCAGGAATCGAAAGCATGACACGTGTCTTGTATATCCGAATTGGTGGGTATAAGATCAATTTTGCTGTTTGTGTCATCTTGGTGCGAATACTTGGACTTGAACCAAGAACTTCTTCGTTATCAGCGAAGCTATCTAACCAAATTGATATATATTCGCATTATCAAGATCCAAGTGGCCAGACCACTATGTACGTTGCGCTACCACTGCGCTAATGCTTCACTATAGTAAAGCATGCAAGATTCGAACTTGCGACCCACGGCTTACCAAGCAAAGTGAAGATTGCTGTATGGATCTTAAATGGTACGGGAGGTGAGATTTGAACTCACATACAACACTTTATAAGAATGCCGCCTTAACCAGTCGAGCCACTCCCGTATCGGTGGCAAGGCAGCAGACTAATGCCTTAGCTTTCTAGCATTGAGTAGGCGGTTGCATTTCCAATGGCGGATCCAGAGAGAATCGAACTCTCCTCTTCAGATCGACAGTCTGAAGTCCTAGCCGATGAACGATGGATCCAAGCAAGACACGCAACGCTCATTCGCTAGATTTGAACTAGCATAGCGAGCACCACTATTTCTCTGCCCTAGTCAAATGTCAACCAGGCAAAGATGATCCATAAAAGTTGAATAGCTGTATGTGTCTTATTGACTGGAGCCCGCAGAGAATTCCGAGATCCCGACCGGCTGCTTACAAGGCAGCTGCTCTGCCGCTGAGCTATACGGGCATTAAAAAGCAAGGCACATTTTTTCGCAGATAAAGCGTGTAAATTGCTGAACGTGCCTTATATGCATATGCTTTCAACAACCAGTCTCTATATCACAGCAAACAATATATTCGATTAGCATACGCAAAAATTGGTGGATCCGAAGGGAGTCAAACCCTCTATTTGTCTGCTTGCAAAGCAGATGCCTTTATCACACTCGAGCCACGGACCCATAAAACTAGATGCATTTGGCATTGCAGTCGCGTCTTCCACTTCCGCCATATCCCGCACTTTGGGCAGGATAGCTGGACTTGAACCAGCACGTCTTTGCAGACAACTGTTTCCATAGCATAGATTGCTGTTAGCATCTAGACAAATGCTTGCTGCAGGCTATCAACTGGGCTTTCAGCCCATCATTGTTCTCCTAGAGGAGAGGTGTCCACACTTCTGCGCAAGCAGCTTGAAAAATCTACATTCAATTTTCAAAGAACAATCCATATTATACACCATCTAGAAGCTTTTTAAACACCAGATGGATGTTTTTCATCGATGAAATTTATTTACTAGTTAGAACGTCACTGTGTCAAATGTGCTGCTGCCAGACACTTTGTAGGTCACGCCAGCAGTGAATGTCATGGAAGCAAACACAGCGATGTGGTCTACAACTTGCGCTGTAGCTACTGGCGTTGCATTGCTGCCAGCATATAGCGACAATGCGCTGCCATCATTCGTATAGCATTTCAAGGCACGGTCCACTGTCTTCGTGTAGTCTTTGCCGCAGATGTGGACGAACTTGTCAGTGGAGTTCCATTCTGCCTTGTAGATGTAGAATGTGTCTTTCTTCGTAGTGTGGTCACGCTCCACCAGGCCTTTGTTGTTCAGCCGTCTTAGCTCATCATTTACAGTGGTGTTCTCGCCGTCCAAGCATTCTGTGTAGCCTTCATTCCGGTTAGACACTGCAATGTCGAACAGCTGCCATTGGGCCGTGAACACAAGCTATGGGAAGTTCCTGATGGCAGCAATATGGCCTTCATGCAGCCACATCTGGTATTCAATGTCATGGCGGGCATAGTTGCCTGTCGTAGTAGTGGCTGTTGGGTTGTCAGAGTGGCAATGCTGAGTCCCGCCAGCGCCGTATTCTGACAGCGCCAAAGGCTTATGCAAGTTTGTGATGATGTTTGTGACACGGTTGTTCAGCTGTGATGTTGGGTTGTTGCTTGCCTTGTCGATGTACCAGCCGACGTAGATGTTGCATCCGAACCAGTCTACGTTCGGGTTATTGTAGTATGAGGATGGGTTGGAGTAGGAGTGGGACATGACATATCCAATCCATCTCTCAGCATCTATTCCTTTGATTAGAGCATAGTATTCCTCTATCTTCTGCTTGCCGAAGTCTTTGTTGTCTGTTGACGTCTCATTGGATAGGCCCCAGAAGATGATGCATGGGTGGTTGAAGTGCTGCTCTACCATGTCTTTGTACTGCTATGTCAGATGCGTGTAGTAGTCTTCTGGCATTGTCGACTAGAGCTTGTTGACGCATGGGACTTCTGTCTAGACGATGATTCCAAGCCTGTCGCACCAGTCATACACTTCTTTTGGATGTGGGTAGTGCGCGAGGCGGATGAAGTTGCATCCAAGCTCTTGGATTATCGCAAACTCCTGCGCATAGTCTGAGTCATTCAATGCATTTGCTTTTCCAGCAAGGTCGTCATGCATGCAGACACCTCTTAGCTAGTATGGCTAGCCATTCAGCAAGAAGCCAGTGTAAGGCTGTCCGCCTATGTTCTAGTTGATGACATATGAGTAGTATCTGAATCCATATGGACGTTCATATCTGTGGTAGAGGTCTCCGTCTTTGTATATCTCCAGCCTCACTGTGTACAGATATGGATTAGCTTTTCCATTCCACAGATGCAGATTGCTTCCAGATATAGTTGTAGAGAATGTCTGCTCTTCTCCATTGCTTGTCTTCGTCTGCGTCCACTCATAAGTCCCATCTGTGATCGTGCATACAAGCTATGCTCCAGCTGGAACAGCAGTCTTGACAGCGACTGACGCAGAGCTGCTTGTCACAGTTGATGTTATGTGGAAGCCGTCATATCCATACTTCATGTCAGGCAAGCATGGGCTAGTGAACAACTTCACATTGCCAAGAGTAGCATTGAAGTTGAAGTCGCCAGCTGCAGGAGCAAGAGAGCTTCTTGTCGTGTTGCAAAGCGCAACTTTGATGTTGTTTGTCCCACGATGCACATGTTCGCTTATGTCAAAGAAGAATGCGTTGTAGCCGCCCCAATGAGTTCCAACCTTCACATTGTCAACATATATGTCAGCGCTCTAGTCAGCATGCTAGAACCACAAGTAGGCTGGCTGCTTTGCTTTGAGGACAATAGATGTCTCAAATGCAAATGTCCCTTTTGAATAGTTGGAAGAATGCCCATCTATCCTGTTGACAGAGTATGGAGTCTCAATGACGTTTCCACCATATCTCCATGTTGGAAGTGACTTGTTAGACTGCTCAAATGGCGTCTCTTGCACATATACGCAGTTCTACGTGATTGTCTGGCTAGTGTGGTTCTAGTATGAAGAGTATGTCTCTACAACAGTGTCTTCAATGATGCTGATTGGCATCTAGTATAGCTAGAACTCTCCAGTCTAGCCAAGCCTGTAGTAGATTTCTGCATCTTCAGTGTCGCAGGCAATCTCAATCGTCTCACCATCAAAGGAGATTTCTGGCGCATACAGCAAGACGTCATCGCTGACTATCCATCCAGTTGGTATTCCACTTGCGCCAGTTGGATATTCTGCTATTGGCTTGTCGCTAGACTTGACGTAAGTCCCTGAAGCAGCGACATTCAGTGTCCAGTTCTCCATTGTCTTTGACTTGTTGAATCCACTTGAAGCACGGCATACAATAGTGTTGAGCAATGCGCATCCTTCGAACATGTGGCCATAGCACTCATTGACGAGAGTTATCGCTGGAAGTTCAGGCGCCTTCATTATGCTGCATTGCTCAAACATGTACCAGTAGCATCCTTGCGCCAATGTTGTAGCTGGGAGCTCAGGAGGCGCAATTAGAGTTGTGCACCAGCTGAACAAAGCGCGGTAGCAGTACTGCGTCATCGTCAATGCTGGAAGAACTAAGTTTCTCGCAGAATTTGCAAGCGCTTTCTTGAACAGCGAGCAGAACTAGTATGTCGCATTGGTAAGAGCTGTGTTGGATGTGAATCCATCTCCATATAGCAAGCTCATTATGTTGCCTTCGATGTCTATCTAAGCCGTTCCGCCTTCAAATCCAGAATATGCGCTCTTGCTTGTCGCATATGTTGTGTTGTTGCCTCTGAACCTCACCATGTCATTTGCTGCAACATCTATGTTCTCGCCTGCAGCTGTCGACGTGATTGAAGTCCAGCTTCCATTGTTAACGCTATATTCAATGGTCTTCGTCAAGCCGCCAAAAGCTTTCCAGCATATTGTCCCAGCTGTCAGGACTTTGAATGTGAGATAGTCTTTGCTGTAGTCATGCTCTGGCGTGTACTCGCATGTCTAAGACACTGTAGTGCTTGTCTGGGCCTTGTATGTAGAGTATGCTTCGACAAACGTGTCCTAAGTGATGCTGAAAGGCTCTTCATACAGCTTGAAGTCGCCAGTCAAGTTCACTCTGTAGTATATGCTGGATCTTGCAGTTGTGCAAGTGATTATCACCAAGTTCTCATCGCAGCGGATTGACGGCGCTGCAAGGGCTACTGGCACATATGTGCATGTCTCAGACACAGTCTCGCTCTGCTTGTCATCAAGCATTGCATATGCTTGGACTGTGACTGTGTCAAAGATCTCAAATGGAGACTCATATGGCATGAATGTCCCAGATGTCCCAATCCTATAGTAGATGTCTGCGCCAGAAGTAGAGCAGTTGATCTCGACATACTCGCCATCGCAGGTTATTACTGGCTCTTCAATGCCATCATCATAGATGAAAGTCTGCACAGCTGTCTCGCTGGAGGTGTTGTTCATCTTGGAGTATGCTTGGACTGTGACGTCTTCAGTGATCTCTATTGGCTCAGTGTACTACGTGAAGCCAGAGCTGCCCATCTTGTACCAGATCTCTGCGCCGACTGTGTCGCATGTCATTGTTATTATGTTCTCAGAAAAAGCAAAGACTGGGACAGCTGGTGGATGGATGAGCTTCTCCAATGTGAAGTTGATGACGTTTATGTTGGAGTACCTGTATGGCTGCGCATTCTCATCCAAGGCATAGCCTACGCAAACTGTCAAGTACCGCAGCTCTGGCAGGTCTGGGAACAAGTAGTTAGACGTGAACAACCGCTTGTTGGAGATCATCTCACGCGCGACGAACGTGTTGCTGAACAGCGTCGGGTCATACACGACTAGAATGTCATACTCTGCTATCTAGTTTGTCACTATCCAGTTGGCTGATGTCGGGTTTATGGCAGTGTTTGTGTTGCTGCCGAACTCAAACTGAGTGCCCAGCTGGACATACTTGCCTGATCCAGACTGCCTTATCTGGTAGCCATACCATGGAGAGGGGTTCGCCCTCTTCATGGTGAGGATGTTGTGCAGGCCTTCATTCTAGCCTGGCGGCTGGGCAGTGAAGTCTATTGTGAAGTGGATGCGCATAGTGAAGCCTTCAACAGAGTTGAAGCCATAGAACTATGTGTTCACGCCATCCATGTTGAACTCTTTAGATCCATCTGGGTTTTCAGAAGTGTCAATGGTGTAGCCAGTCACTTTCTAGTCGCCATTCTCATCATACTCGATCTCTTGCGTAGAGGCGTTTCCATCAGTGTCAATTGCCTAGTTTGTCTGCGCAGTTGGATCTCCATTCACGTCATAGTCAGTCGTGGTGCTTGTGCTAGAGCCATCTGCATTGTCCTAGCGCTGCATCTCAGTAGTGCCGCTCTCATCGCCATTCTCATCATAGTGGGTGGTGTTCGCCTAGGTGGTAGTGGCGCCAGTCTCAGGGTCAGGCGCAGTAGTAGTGGACTAAGTCTAGCTTGACGACCCATCCAAGTTGGTAGTAGTTGAGGAAGTGCTGCTTGAGCCATCTTCATTGAGAATCTCTGTAGACTATGTCTAGCTTGACGAGCCGTCTTCATTGACAGTCGTAGACGAGCTGGTAGTAGTAGTCGACCCATCTGGGTTTTCAACTACAGTCTAAGTCTAAGTAGTCACTGACCCATCATCATTGACTATAGTCTAGGTTGTAGTGTTGTCCTAGCGCCTTAGCGTCAAAGTCTTCTCAGCAGTGTAGCCATTGTATTCTGCATGGACTATTATCTGCCCGGTCTGCAATATCGTGATCTAGCCAGATGCATTGATCGTCGCATTCTCAGACCCATATGCCAATGACCATACGGGCTGCACGATCTCAGAGTTGTATCTGGCGACTGCATTTCCAACAGTGCCAACCATCTCTGAAGGAGATTCAATCAGCAGCTCATTGCTGTATGACACTAGGACGCTTCTCTCTTCGATGAAGTCCCGCCATTCGCATCTGACCACTATAGTCTATGCAGTTGTCCCAGCATTGATCGTCACTTTTCCATTCTAGTTTATGAGCGCATGCGCAACTCCGCTTTTTATTGACCATGACCCCGGCCGCTAGACGCCATCATATGAGCATGTGCAGAGGAACGACTTCCCTGTATATGCTTCGGGTATGTCAACACTGAACACTTTATGCACAAGCTTGGCTAGTAGCCAGTTCTTGCCTGCTGTCAAAAAATGTGTCTTATGCTAATTGTCTTGTTGAAGTATGATCCAATCCATTGTCTTCTATTTACTTCATCAAATGGCGGAGTTGAGAGGACTCGGACCTCTAGGCCGCCATTTCTGACGACTGCCTCCTTAGCAAGGAGGTGCATTTTGCCAATTCTGCCACAACTCCATTGAAGTTGGGTTGAACGACTGGACTTGCACCAGCTTGAACCAGAGCCACAATCTGGCGCATAGCTATTCTGCCACATTCAACATCAAGATGGCGGAGAGTGAGGGATTCGAACCCCCGTGCCCTTTCAGGCAAACGGTTTTCAAGACCGCATCGTTATGACCTCTTCGATAACTCTCCAAAAATGAAGCTAGGGATCCTCAGCGTATAGGCTTGCCCGACGGGGATAACCGAGCTACGGCTACAAAGATTCCCTCCATGCTGTGGAGAACCCGTGCTGCTACCACATTCAGCTGCTAGCTTCAAATGGTGGCACCAATTGGACTTGAACCAATAACGCAGGGATTTTCA
>Ga0310695_10007069_pt1 | contig 18127 bp, 11 predicted proteins | sample RumenRJG_04DNA_FD_203882 | JGI IMG/M metagenome (GOLD analysis project Ga0310695, IMG submission 203882) | Bovine rumen microbial communities from Lethbridge, Alberta, Canada - RJG_04 (v2) (version 2) | ecosystem: Host-associated > Mammals > Digestive system > Stomach > Rumen | place: Canada...
GAGAACCAAAGATGGTGGAAAATGGAGCACGGCAACCATGCTTAAATATATAGAAGAGCTAGTGGCTATGCTTGGCGTATAGTGTCTCAAATGGAGGTTTCTTTAATCTAAGAGATCCGCCAACACTCTTCTTTGTTTTAACGGCCAATCAAGTATCATTTTCTAAGATCACCTGAAGATAACAAAATATCAACAATATCAAATATTATGCTTGAAGATAGAGATATTTTAGCGGTAAATTCACCACGTGAACATGTGGAGGGACCATACACTGTAGTGTACAAGACCAATGAGTGGGCCATTGTAACGCTCTGTTATGATAAACGACCCTGCTTGGGAATCCGATGGTTCGATGCCTATGGTGGCAATGGCAATCCTACGTCAAGAGGATATGCTACGTGGTTTGTCATACCGGAAGAATTATGTCCCGATATACTGCATTCTCTGAGGATAGACGATGCTCAGAGCTTTCAGATCGACAAGTTCTTGCATGGTGAGATTGACGGCAACGAGTTGAAGGAGTGTTGATGAAAGAAACCCTTTGCGCCCTTAGCGCCTTGGCGAGAGATAAAAGGAACCCAGAGTCACACAAGTTTGTGTCACACAAACTTGTGTGACTCGTTTTTTCTTCCCATCTTTGCACCAACAACCTCTAAGGATAAGAAATGATGGAAAGGAAAAGCTTTGTTTATGGTGTACCCGTCAGCGGATATAACTTCACTGGTCGCGAGGAAGAGACACGCAGACTGTTGGCTGACTTTGAAGGCGGCATCAACGTCAAGGACCTCGGCATACACGACCTGCGGTCGCTCATCGGCAACGTCAACCAGGAGGCCATCCTTTTCACGACTCCTTCCGCAACAACATCCGCTTCGGCAAGGACGATGCCACCGACGAGCAGATTGCCAACGCCACGAAGATTGCCAACGCCTACGACTTCATCATGGAGACAGAGGATGGCTTCGACACCAACATCGGCGACCGCGGCGGACTTGCTCATGTATTGGCGGCTGGCACTACAATACGGAAATATATGAAAAGAACCAATACAAGTCGGCTGCCCAGGTCGTGAAGTTGCTCGTCGACGTAGTCAGTAAGAACGGCAATCTGCTTCTCTCCGTTCCACTTCGCAGCGACGGCACCTTCGACGAGAAAGAGAAAGCTATCCTCGACGAGTTTGGAGCATGGATGCGGGTGAACAAAGAGAGTATCATCGGCACGCATCCTTGGAAGATCTTTGGTGAGGGCCCCATTGCTGATTCTGATATTAAGCTCAATGCACATGGATTTAACGAAGGAGCTTATACGCGCGCAGGAGCCACGGAGATCCGCTTCACCCAGAAAGGCAACACGCTCTTTGCTACTGCTCTGGCCTGGCCTGCTGACCACAAAGTGACCATCAAGAGCCTGGCTTTACATTCTCCACATTATGACGGCAAGGTGAAGTCTGTCCATCTTTTAGGCTATGGCAAGGTAGCCTTCCATCAGACGGAAAAAGGACTGGAGGTTGATCTGCCCGAAAAGCCTTGTAATACGATCGCTCCCGTGCTGAGTATCAAGTAAGACTAACAAATTGAGTTGAACAGAACTTCATGATGTCTTTTGTGGTGTTCATAGTGTTGTGATCAAGTCAAGATGCTGTAGAGAACAAGATAACATTTTGAAGTAAAAAAGAACTTATAAGGAAGTCATCAAGGAACCATATGAAAATATAGAAGTAATGATATAAATACCCCCCAATCCTACCATAATAGCAGGGTCGGGGGGCGAGAGTTCTATGGAATCGGTTAAAGGATTTACCTCAACTTAATTTCTAAAGGGCCATGCCTTAATGCGGTTGGTGACCTTGATCACATTATTTGGCTCGTTCTCATCGGTCAAGATGATATAGGACGGATGTTTGAGATCATCAGTTGTCAACTTAAAGCGGCGTGGTGTTGTCCATGCAAATGGATAGACAATGTTGGCATAACCATAGTATTTAACATAGTAATTGCCATTGAGCACGTTGTTGGCTGCCACATAAGTCAACTCCACTTCGTCTTTTCCAATCAGTTTATAGTTCATAGCAAGTGTACCCCACCATGTGCTACTACCATCATAGTGTCCGAAAGTCAGTCCGAAGTTCTTACCGTAGGAAGTGCTGAACTCATAGTTGCCAAGGATTGCGTAGCGTGTTTCCTCGCCATAAGGAACCTGATAATTGTTGAGAGAATAATTCCAATATCCCTGTCCATAACTGCTCATACCACTCAATGCTACGTTCCATGCACCGAGCACAAACTGCTCGTTGATAGGTGGAATGATCGGAATGAGCTTGACGCTCTTGTCGGCCGGGTTGACCCAATTGCCACCATCGGCATAGCTGAATCCTGTGATGGTCTTGCCACGGAAGGTAATAGGTTTGTAGAGCTCATAACCGGAAGGCGTGATGGTGAATGGCATGTTGGTGTCTTCACCCGTAGCCTTATCGGTGACAGTGAGATAGTTGTAGCTCAGTGAGGCATTCATCGTGTCGTTGTCAACGATCAGTGCATAGTTGTTGTAGGTTGCCATAGAGTCGGCAACCTGGGACACCTTATTATAATAGTCAGCCCATGAGCCCTGCTGTAAAGGTGTCATCACAATACGGTCCTCATGCTTCTTACCCAAGAGCACGACAGAATCGGCTGAAGCAGAAAGCACTCTGAACTCCAAATCACCTTTGAAGCCTTTGCCCAGGGTTCCAAAGTCTTCATTACTCGGATCTGAGAAGTAATGGAAGATCGGGTTGTACTCGTCGAAGGAAAGCAACGCACCCGAACTCTGCTCCAACTTATAGTGTGAAGTATAAGTACTGTCCGGGCCAAAGAACTCACTGGCTACAGTCACCTTGTTGTTTGCGAACTTACAGTAGACGTTGTAACCACCATAGCTGATGTTTCCATAATAGTGCATGATCCATCCATTGCTTTGTGATTCGAGGATCTGCCGTGTTGTGGACATCGATTCCGCAATACGTTCTGCTGATGGCTTGTCGAAGACATCGTCGACTTCCGGCGTGCACGCACCCACAAGCAGGGCAACGGCCGCCAACAGCCATAGATTGAATATCTTTCTCATAGAATGTGTTCTTTAAGTTGTTTACTTTAAATGACGTAAATCGAGCGTGCCGACTTCCTCGGAGCGGCGCAGCACAATGTCGCGCAACTTGTCAAGGTCGATACCCCAGTCATTCTTGAAATACTCTTTGACCAGTGCAAGCTTTGCAACGATAGCATCACGTCCGCTGGTGTCGTACTGAACTTGCTTATTACCATTCTTGTCGAGGGTAAAGATTGTGTCGTTATTTTCGTCAAGCTTGACAGTGATACCCGAGTTGACAATCTTATCCCATGCTGCTTGCGTGTGAGTGACATAGGTGGAATAGATCTCAGCGAAGTCCTCATTATACTCTTTAGAAGCATATCCACTGACAAATCCCATGGCAGGAGCTTCTGTATTATCTATGTTAATCCAGTTGGAAGTCTGGTAATTGGCAGTAGATATAATACGGAACTCAGTACTATAGTTCTTCTTCTGTGTCAAGATGTGACAAAATTCATGATGCATGGTGTGGAAGAACCAGTAGTTCAGATCCATCGGTAGCGCTCCCGTGTTGGGGAACGGGCTGTCAACATCGATAACAGGATGGTCTATGTCGATGTTGTTGACACGGAAAAGCGTCACCTTCACGCCGCCTTCTGCTACACCTAAAACGATACTTCCGTTACTATCGTATTCCGGCGAACCAATCAGCTGATACACACGTGGGCTATAGGATTTCAGGAAGTCCTGCCCCATCAACTCGGAATAAGAGTCCATCCACACATGCTTAACCAAAATGGCCAGTGCCTTCGACTTGTCGTAGTCGGCAGGGATTACATTGTAATAGTTGTTTGTCTCCCGATCGCTATAACGATAGAAGAACTTAATGTTGTATGTATCTGTGAAGTTGGCCTTTGTCCAGCGGTCCAACTCCGTACTGTCAGTAACTTCAGCCTCGTCAAAGATGCTCTTGCTGTTCAGGTCATCGTCAGAGCATCCGGCAAGAAGAGTTGCCATCAGACCTAATATGATGATTCTTGTATATTTCATAATTCAGAATGGTTGATGTAACTAAGAATAATAGAATTCCTTATCTGGGATTTGCTTCAAGTCCTGCTTTAATGACATCTTCGGGCAACTGAATAGCACCACGTTTGTCTGCCGCATGGAAGATAATAGGATCTTCGCCATCGACAAAGTGAGTGAATTCGATGCCATAGCGTTTTAAGTCAATGAAGCGCTGACCTTCTCCCCATGTTTCAAGACGTCGCATTTGCAGTAAGAGCTGAATGATGTTCTCTTGTGTACCAGACGCAACCTTGAACCCTTGTGGGTGAAGCACCTTTTTGATAGTACGTTGTGAGTTCGCTGTAGGAGTCACTTCTGCATAGTGCACTTCGTCCATGAAAGTATTGATGCTTTCCTCTGTTAATGTGGGCCGCTTTCCTGTGCCATGGCTGGGTAAGCAATGTGAGGTGATCCATGTATTCATATCTGCTATTGCATTTGCATAATCTTTTTTCATAGCGTAGGCCTCTGCTCTTACAAGAAGTGTTTCCTCAGCAGAGAATGCCGGAAAAACGATATGTGCATATCCCGTATTATTGATTTTGTCTGTCACTTCCCAAAATTCGCGAACTTTGGGGAAGTTTATGGCTTGGTCAGAACCAAAAAGTCGTAATGCTAATATAAGTGTATTGTTGGTTGTTGATGCCCCCCAAGGTCCTTTAGCCCAAAACGTCTCACGCAAAGTCATGTCCTGGTTGTGGTTGAAACGTTTGTAATAGCTACTGCCTTGAAGTGCACGACCATTCGTTGAATACGCCGAGATAATCAACAAATTGGCATTCTCTGATGATTTGATATATGCGTTCTTAATGTCCTCTGCTCCTAAATTCATGTATTGAGAATAATCACGCATCTTTGCAGTTTTCAACACCTTACTGGCATATTCAATTGCCTTGTCATAATTATGTATCATCAGATTGAATCGAGCTGCAAAGGCATATGCCGCCACCGTATTAAAATGAAACTTAGGCGTGGTCATGTAGCTGTCACTGATTCTTGGCAGTGCTGCTTCAATATCACGGTTGATATTGGCATACAATTCCTTCTGCGTACCACGATTGTATTTGGTATTGACATCTTGCTCAGGTTCTGTCGGATAGGGTAAACCGAGGTAAACGTCTGCTGAGTCCGGATTGTAGGCCATGCAGAATATATTAGCCAGCTGATACATGTTATACGCGCGGCATATCAGTGCCTCTGCATACTCAGCCGGGTAGGTAGCAGTATCTCCGATAGCTTTCAAGTCAGCTAAAGCTTCGTTACACGTTCCAACACGATAGTACATGTCATCCCATAAAGAGTATGGGTCATCGTTTCCTCTCGTTGGTACATCTTTGAAACGATACATTTCATCCTGGTTGGGCTGAGCCGTATATTGAGACCCGTTGTCAGTAACATTGTCAGAGCTCATCTCAAAAAGGAAGTTCGGAACATGTGTAGGATATGCAGATACTAACAGTTTCTGCACTTTCTCCTGAGTGTCTACTTGCGCACGGTCGTCAGGAACCTTGTCGAGATAGTCGTTGCAAGCTGTTAAGCCCAACAATGCACAGGCAGCCAATAGTATATGGATTCTATTGATTATTTTCATAGTGCTAAGAATTGAATATTAAAGACCTAATTTCAGCGTGAAGGTGAACTGACGTGCCATAGGTACAGCTACACCACCAGCATTGAAGAACTCCGGATCCTGGCCGTTGAGCTTCTTGTCGGCATAGATGAGGAAGAGGTTGGTGGCCTGAAGTTTCATGCTGATGTCACTCAGGCGAATGGCCTTCACCCATTTTGCGGGGAAGTCATAAGCCAGCGACATCTCCTTCATACGGATGAAGTCACCCTTTGCCACTCGTGCCGTAGAGAGGTTGTAGGCATTGTAGGCATAGCTAAGATAATTGTCATTTTCGTAGGTACGGAGGTCTGCGATGACAGGGATGTCTGTACGTTTCTCGTCACCAGCCACCGTCCAACGGTTCTTGAACTCTTTCGGCATGGCGTCGAGGTCGGAGTAGTACGAGCTGAACGCTCTGTCGAGACGAATCTTATTGCCGAAACTGTATGTAACGAAGATATTCAAGTGCCAGTTCTTATACGTAAAGGTGTTGCCGAGAGACCCCGTGATTGTCGGCTCTGTCGGGCCTTCGTAGACCAGATAGTCTTTGACCTGTGACTGGAAGTTGAGGTCACTGGTAGTGAGGTTACCATCTTCGTTGATGAAGGTAGGAATACCGCTTTCGTTAAGTCCCTTGAAGTCGATGCTGAAGAGTGCACGGTGTGGATAACCGACCATTGTAAAGCCGTTACCGGTGATCAGATCGATAATACGTGTATCGGTGTCGAGGCTCGTGACCTTAGTCTTGTAGTGTGAGAAGATGAAGTCAGTGTTCCACTTAAAGTCTTTGGATACTATGTTTCTTGTGCTGATGGAAAGTTCCTCACCATGAGAACTCATATCAGCGACATTGGCATACTTGATGATGGATCCGCCTACTCCCGTAGTGCGCTTCGGACCAATTAGGTCGAAGTTCTTACGTGTCCACCAGTCAAAGACAACGTTGATGCGGTTGTTCAGGAAACCGGCTTCAACACCTACGTTGAACTCATGCTTTTTCTCATACGTCAGATCCGGATTGGCGAAATCATAGACATAGAGTCCAGACTCCTTGTCGTTGGCAAAGGGACGGTAGGGATTGTAACTTTTTATGATAGAGCCAGCATTGGTGGAGGCTGGATCCTGACCGGTCAATGAATAGGAAGCACGCAGCGTGAGGTTGGAGACAGCTCCTTTGAAGGTCTTGTCGAACCAAGGCTCCTCGTGGACATTCCAAGAACCAGAAACGTTCCAGGTCGGCAACCAGCGTGCTGAAGTGGACTTACCTAGTCGGTTGCTTCCTTCATAGCGCTCGGTATAGTTGAAGTTATAGCGACGCTTGTAGGAATAGTTGACGTATCCATAGAAACTTGCCTTGCGCTCGTAGCTGTTGCCGAGGTTATAGTAGATGTTGTTCTGTTCAGCTGCCTGCTTGAAATAGCGATAGTCGAAGTTACCCAGCAGCCCCATGTCATACTGAGTACCAACACCATTGAAGTAGCTGCCGAAGCGGTTGGTGGTGTTTACCTCCATACCATAGAAGAGGTTGACGATATGCTCTTTCTCTCTACCGAATGCATCGTTGTAGTTGGCAGTGAAGCGTGCGTCCCAACCATTCATCTTGTATTTCTGCTCTCTGTAGAAGCCGCCATTGGGCAGAACAGTGATTGGTAAAGAGTTGGCCACGTCCGGGTCGGTATAAAGCCAAGGGTTACTGTCGCGAATGGTAGCATTGTCCATAGCGCGATAAGACTGTGCCATGTTGCTGTGCTCTGTGATCTTGGTCGCATTTACAGTTTGTGCAAACTTATAGTCGACGAGTCCTTGGAATTGCAACTGAGTGATAGGCTTGTAGGTGAGCTGAGCCTGGTATTTAATGTCCGTCACGTCCAAGTCCATATAGTTATTGGCCAACTCGTTCTTGATGTTGAACGGTGCGTAGTTGCGCGTATAATATGTATTTGGATCAAGCGTGCGCGAAGTGTTGATAGCGTAAGAGTAAGGGTTGATGTCGAAGTCACGGCTGACGGCGCCCGTGACGGCATTGACACTCTGATTGGTAGTACCCGGCGCTTTCTGCTTACGGTAAGAAGCGTTGGCGATCATATTCAGCGACAACTTCTTGCTCAGGTTGTAGTTGGCATTGACGTTGGCTGTGTAGCGCTTCACGGAACTCTGTAATGTCCATCCCGGATCACTCATATACGAGAAGGAGACATAGTACTGTGCCTTGTCGGTACCAGTGCTCATGCTGATGGAGTGGTTGCGGCTGACATTAGAGTTGAAGAGCTCATCAAACCAGTTGGTGTTGCGGTATTCTGCTTCTCTGAGGTAATCTTTCATGGCCTTGTCGGTATTGGCTAGCGCGAACTTGCCCGTGGCAGGGTCGTAGGTGTTCATCAGCTGATACATCTTACCATAGACGCCACTGCTCGACGCATTGAGCATACCACTGAACGACAGCCAACCGTCGTTGTAGAGTTCCTTATAGATACCCATCTGCTCCTGAGAGTTCATGATATTGAACTGACTGTAGCTTGGACGGAGTCGCATGGTGTATTCACCAGTATAGCTGATATGGTTCTGTCCGGCGTGACCTTTCTTTGTGGTCACGACAATGACGCCCGACATGGCGCGTGCACCATAGATAGAGGTCGCAGAGCCATCCTTAAGGATTTGGAAACTCTCGATATCGTCGGAGTTCAGACCGGCAATAGCAGAAGAAATCAGGGTCTTCGCATCACCGGAGGAAAGCTGGTCGGCATCGACAGAGGTGACGTCTTCCATGATCACGCCATCGACGACCCACAGCGGCTTGCTGCTACCATAGATAGAGGTAGCGCCACGTACACGAATCTTCGGTGCTGTACCAAACGTACCACTGACGTTCTGCACGCTCACACCGGCTACACGCCCTTCGAGCGAGCGGCTGATGTCGGCAATACCGTCGAGTTTGGCTTTGTCTGCATCAATCTTTGTTGTGGCACCAGTAAACGTGCGCTTGTCCATCTGCTGCACACCAGTGACCACGACTTCTCCGAGCGTCTTGTCGTCGTTGGCTAACACTACTCGCATACCGGGCTTAGCCGTTACCGTCTGTGGCTGCATACCCAGATACGAAACGATGATTTTCTTTCCCTTGGGAACTGTCAAAGAGAAGCGTCCTTGCGCGTCGCTTACCGTACCTGTCCGACTACCTTCTACAGTAATCGAAGCACCGATAATCGGCTGGTCGTCTTCTTGAGAAACTACAGTTCCAGAGATTACATTTTGGGCAAACACCTCACCTACGAAGAGGATAAGGCATGCCAACAAAGTACTTAACCTTTTCTCCATATATCTCTCCAATTAAAAATAATAAAAATAAACGTCTCTACGATTCTTTGGCAATTGTGTGATTGTGGGCTAACAAGAAGCTCGTTTTACAAATGCATTAGATAACAACTGCAAAAATAAAACAAATTTATGATATAAGCAAGCGTTTTGCCATATTTTTCTAAAAATATATTGCAAATGTACAAACGACACTTGTTTGAAGGGTATCTTTACTGCCTTTAAACAGTGTTATATACTATAAAAAGCCGCAATCTACATTCGAGGAGATGCAGATTGCGGTAAAAGTAAGATGATGGATGGGTATTCTCTTCATCCATCAACGATCGTTTGATCGACAGTTTATCTTATTATGAGAACCTAATTTATCTTATATGCGAACTTAAATAGATACTCACATCATTATTCAAAATGGAAATATACAGGAGTCCAATAAGCAGAGACTGTCTCGTCTGCCGTCTGCAGGGCTCCCAAGAAGAACGCACCGGAATTGCGTGCCGGATACCATTGGCTATTGTAAGTGGGCAGTATTTCGAAATCCAGAATATCTACACCACCGTCCTTACCATAGGGATAGAGATGGACATAATCGTCGGTATACCAGTAGATGGCAGGATAGCCATATCCATAACCGCCCCAGTCGGGCTCGGTATAGAGCGGGCTTCCTACCGGCAGTCCGACCTCAGATAACTGCCACTGCCGTAGAACTGGAAGTTATCATCGCCGCCGTTGATGCTCATATTATATTCCTGACGCAGTCCCGTACGGATGCCCTCGTCGCGCTAGTCATCGGAGGTGAGCAGATATTGGTTGCCGTTGTAACTGATTACCTCTCTTATCTATAGGTTGTAGTCACAAGGCTCTCTATTACTATCCTGACTTATGCTTTTGTGATTGTTATGTCTCTTTCAGCTATTCACACAGGCATCTACATGCCCTTTTTATAACATCTCTCTATCGTCGTGTGAATGCTCTTCTTTGGTTGCAAAGGTAAACAATAATTTGTAAACAACAAACAAAATGAATATAATTTTTATAATTAATGGAATAATTATTTCATATTGATACGAAAACGTGTCAATTGATAACTATTCTATATATACAAGCCTAAAAGATAGCCGTTACACTGGCCATCAGAATGACATATCTCAGCACTTTACCAATCGTAATACTGAGCAAGCTTATGAAGAAATTGGCACGCATCAGCCCCAAGGCTATCGTGATAGCAGAGCCAATAATCGGCAAAAAGGCAAAAAATCCCGTCCACGCACCATGTCCCGCCATGAAGCGCTGGGCCTTCTCGAGGTCGCGTCGCTTCACATGCAAGTAGCGTTCGATCCACTCCAAACGTCCCATGCGACCAACTCCATAGTTAAACAATGAGCCCGCCACATTGCCGATGGTACCATATATGACAAGCGGAATTGGGTGAAGTCCGGCCGCCAACAGTCCGAGCATCACGGCTTCACTGCTAAAAGGAAAGAAGCTGCCGGCAAGAAAAGCAGCCAGCAACATGCCCCAATAGCCGTAGTGCTGCAAGAGCAGCGTCAATGTGTCCATCATCGTGTTCGGTCTCCTATATATAAATAAGGTGTAGGCGTGACTTATAAGAGATTGTAGATCGTCAGCAACATCGCGGCGGCGATGATGACAAAGAAGATGATGTTGCTCAACCGCGAATGGGTCAAGGCCAGAAAATGACCGATCAGCGGAGCGATGACCACGATAGCCAGTGCCATGAAGCCATTGAAGAGGGTAGGGAAGACCAACATCAGCAGCAGACAGCAGGCGCTCAGGGTGATGAACATCTCGTAGATCATGCGCGTGCGGATCTTGTCCTGATAGGAAAACATCAGGAAATGAACACTACCCAGCGCGGCGATGATCATCAGAAAGATGAACGTCAGTGCCTGATGATCGTTAAGAATGGTGAGATCGAAAGCGGCTCCTGGATGTGCCAGTGCCACAAAATGTGCAGCCAACGAGTCGAGGTGCTGGAAGGCAATGTCGTAAGCACCGATAAACCAATAGGGCACCATGAGTCCCAAGAGCGACGCCAGAAAGGTGCGAAGGGAAAAAGCCAGGATGTTCGTGCACAAGATGATCCACAAGACAGGGACAAGATAGAGCACGTGCACAAAGGGGATGCTGGCCAGAGACAGTGCAGCGAAGGCATAGAACACCCAGCCCGCAGCCCGTCCGTCCTGATAGGCATGGAGCAGAAAGATGAAGAAGCAGATCAGTCCCATCTGTGCCCATCCAACATTTGTAGAGGACAAAAGGAAACTGGCAGCCGTCGTCATCACGATAAATGAGCATGACACCATGCGGCTATAGATGCGTATGAGTGCGTTGGCATTGTTGAGCTCGGCCATGAGCAAGGAGGAGATAGCCAACAAAGCCATCTGAAACCAAGTGTCATGTCCCAACAATACCTGTATGACCATGAAGGCGGCCAAATATGTCAACGTCACCGGCAAAGCCACGCGACTCTCTGCTATCCTGTTTTGTAAACGTCTAATCATCCTGTCAAAACTAAAGATTCTCACCACCCTAAACGTGTATGAGAAACATGCCTACAAGGCATGTGGTCCTATAAAAACAAAAGCCTCTCTTCCCCAAGAGGCAAGCGCATAGAGCGCTTCTACCCTTGAGGAGGAGAGATGCGGGCTAAAGATCCTGCCCGATATCGCTACGGAAATACTTTCCTTCAAACTGTATCTTCTGTGCTTCCTGGAAGCTCTTCTTCAATGCTTCCTCTTTGTTGCGGCCATAAGAGGACACAGCAATGACACGTCCACCGTTGGTGACTACCTGGCCATCCTTTGTCGCCGTACCGGAATGGAAGACGATGCTGTCCTCGACCTTGTCGATACCGGTGATCGGATAGCCTTTCTTGTAGGCTTGAGGATAACCTCCACTAACGAGCATCACGCACACGGCAGCGCGCGGATCGACCTCTACGGGATGCTTGTCGAGGTCGCCATTGGCCACGCCCTCAAAGAGATCCACGATGTCGCTCTTCAGTCGCAGCATCACAGTCTCGGTCTCCGGATCACCCATACGGCAGTTGTACTCGATCACCATCGGCTCGCCTTTGACGTTGATCAGACCGAAGAAGATAAAGCCCTTGTAGTCGATCCCCTCCTCGGCAAGGCCGTCTACGGTAGGACGGATGATGCGGTCCTCGACTTTCTGCATCCACTCCTTGTCAGCAAACGGCACCGGCGATACGCTGCCCATGCCACCGGTGTTCAATCCCGTGTCATGCTCACCGATACGCTTGTAGTCTTTTGCCTCAGGAAGAATCTGATAGTGCTTACCATCAGTCAGCACGAAGACAGAGCACTCGATGCCGCTGAGGAACTCCTCAATGACAACCTTGGCGGAAGCGTTGCCAAACATGCCGCCAAGCATCTCACGGAACTCCTTCTTGGCCTCGTCGAGCGTGGGCACTATCAGCACACCTTTACCAGCAGCCAAACCGTCGGCTTTCAGTACGAAGGGCGGCTGGAGGGTCTCCAGGAAGCGGATGCCTTCCTCCACAGTGGTGCCGTCGAATGTCTCGTAAGCAGCGGTGGGGATGTTGTGGCGCTTCATGAAACCTTTGGCGAAGTCCTTGCTGCCCTCGAGCACAGCACCCTGCTTGCTTGGACCAATCACAGGGATGGAAGCTGTGCGGCTGTCGCTCTTGAAAGCGTCATAGACACCGCGCACCAAAGGATCCTCAGGGCCGACCACAACCATGTCGATGGCTTTGTCCACTGCAAAGTCTTTCAAAGCATCGAAATCGTTGACGCCGATCGCTACATTCTCTCCCACATTGCTCGTTCCGGCGTTTCCCGGTGCAATGAAGAGCTTTGAACATTTAGGGCTTTGGGCAATTTTCCATGCCAGGGCGTGCTCACGGCCGCCACTTCCTAACAATAGAATTTTCATGAGATGATGAGTTGTAGAGTTATCTTTGATTTCTTTTTTGCGTTATATATATAATAAGGTGTATGCTCTCTGCCTTTTTTGCCGGTAATCGGCTGAGGTCAGCAGGCCTCACCTCTATTTCTTTTCCGTATCCGCACCGAGCCATTGCCGGATGATGTCCACGATCTCGTTGCGCTCAATCTCGGGGAAAGAGGCGATGCGTGTGGCGTGGCTGCCGCGTGGCAGGACAAAGACGCGGATGTTGCGCTTGTTCTGCAAGAAGTCGAGTTTAGCAACCCCCGAACTGCCCCAAGGGTCAAGACCGCCATAGATGAAGATCATCTTTGGGTCGTTGTGGCGCAAGAAGGCCACCGTCTTGTGGTATAGCGTGGCATCAAAAAGCTCGTTGCGAAGACTGTCTGGCAGCATGATGCGACGGAGATAGTCCTTGGTGGTCTTGACGGAGAGCCACTTGCGCAGCGGCTTCACATCGTAACCGTAATATCCCAACTGCCTGGCCGCCTGCACGTTGAAGGACAAATCGCTCGACTCGATAGAGAAATAGCCGGGATTGCTGATGCGTATCAGATGGTTGAAAAGCTCTTCGTCGCTGGCCGTCGGAGCCGGGATGTCACTCACCGGCGTACCCCATTGCCACAGGGCAAAAGCATACTCGAGCACGCAGAGATCATAGATCTCGTTGAGCGGAGCACGGAAGGTGAGCTGGTTTTTCGTGACATAAGCCTTGAAGAGCGGCATCAGCGTGTTGCGGCGCTGAAGCACAGTCTGCTGAAATTCCAGCACCCGTTGCCGCTCCTTGGCCGTTCCTACCTGGTTGTTCAGGAAAGGCTCGTGACGGCCGTCCTCCACGCTGCGGTTGAGGGGAGCCACGTAGGGCACCGAGATGTCCACATCGTTGGGATAGAACACACGGTAGAACAGACAGGTCTGACCGCCCTTGCTGATGCCTGTTGCCATCCACTTGCCCTGATAGAGGCGGTGGAAAGTGGTGTTGACATGGTGCAGGTCGGCCAAGGAGTTCTCCACGGTGAGATAGCGCCAGTTGCAGGGCTGTGGCGTGGAAGCGGCAAAATAGCGATATTCCACAAAGATGAGGTTGGCATCAAAGAGCTTGGACAGCTCCTCGGCATAGCCTTCCTTGAGCGCATAGTTGCAGCTGTAGCCTTCCGTGACCAGCACGGTAGGCCGGTCGAAGCCCACATGACAGACAATAACCCGTTGCTGAAATGCCCCCACCGTGGTGTCGTTGGGGTCGATCCATTGGCGGATGTTCATCAGATATTTATGGTCATACTTGCTGCTCTTGAGCTCCTCAACCTTTGAGATGCCGGGCAATGCCATGAGCTGTGCCTTGATGTCCTCCCCCCACATCTGCAAGGGGAGTAGCAAGGCGATCAGCAGAGGCAGTAGCCTCGCGGCGGTGAAACGATATGAAGCCTTCTGCCTTTTCATTTCAGATAGTCATCGAAATATTGCGAGATGCGCTCATGGAGATGCGTGGACTGATGTCCCCGCATGTTGTGCGGCTCACCGGGATAGACAAAGAAGTCGGGCTGCGTGCCGTCCTGGATGCACTGTTTGATGAAGGTCAGCGCGTGCTGCGGCACCACCACGGGGTCGTTGAGACCAATGATGATCTGCAACTTACCCTTGAGATTCTTGGCCTTGGGCAGCAGGCTCGAATGGGCATAACCGTCGGGATTGGTCTGCGGCGTGTCCATATAGCGCTCGCCATACATCACCTCGTACCATTTCCAGTCGATGACAGGGCCACCGGCGACGCCCACCTTGAAGACCTCTGGATGTGTGGTCATCATGTTGATGGTCATAAAGCCGCCGAAGCTCCAGCCGTGCACACCCATTCGGGTGCTGTCGACATAGCTCAGACTCTTGAGATACTTCACGCCTTCCATCTGGTCTTCCACCTCGTGGTCGCCAAGATGGCGGAAGGTGACTTGCTCAAAAGCCTTGCCACGGTTCTCGCTGCCACGGTTGTCGAGGATGAAGAGCAGATAGCCTTTCTGTGCCATGTAGGTTTCCCAACCACGACTGCAATAGTGCCAGCGGGCGTCGACATTGTGGGCGTGAGGACCACCGTAGACGTAGACGATGGTCGGATATTTCTTGCTCTTGTCAAAGCCAACGGGGAGCACCATGCGATAATAGAGGTCGGTCTTGCCGTCGGCAGCCTTGATCGTACCGCAACGGTACTCAGGTACGGCGTAGCCCTTCCATGGGTCGGGAGCCGTAAACCAGCGCACTGTCTTCTTCGTAGCCACGTTGACAAGGTCGATGTTGCGCGGAACAGTTGGTTCCTGATAGTTGTCTACGATCATCTGACCGTTTTCGCTCAGCGAGGCGTTGTGCCATCCCTTGCCGTTGTCGAGCAGTGTACGCTTGCCATCCTTCACGCTGACCATCCATGTGTTGCGCTGGATGGGATTGCATTCATTGGAAGCGTAGACGATGGTCTTGAGTTTGGTGTTGAAGCCAAGCATGTCCATGACCACCCAGGAACCTTTGGTGAGCTGGCAGAGTTGCTTGCCCTCCTTATTAAATAGGTATAGATGGTTGTAGCCGTCCTTTTGGCTCTGCATGATAAACTTGTCGTTGTCCCAAGGCAGGAAGACGATGGGGTGGAGCGGCTCCACATATTTGTCATCGGTCTCGCGGTAGAGCTCTGCTTTCTTCTCGCCGGTGGCTGCGTCGTAGCTCACGAGTCGGCAGTCGTTCTGGTCGCGGTTGAGTTCAAAGAGATAGACGGTCTTGCCGTCGGGACTCCATGCGGGATTGGTGAAATAGCGGTCTGTGGGATCACCGGCCTTGAGATAGACGCATGTTCCCTTCTTCAAGTCGTAGATGCCTAACGTCACCTTGTGCATCTTCTGACCCGCCATCGGATATTTCTCCGGTGCCGGTGTGGCGATGACACCCGGCTTGCCCTTTTCTAAGCTTTCGCTGGCATCAGGGATCGTGACCAATGGGAAGTCGGTGACCATGCTTTGATCCATACGTGTAAAGAGCAACTTTGTGCCGTCGGGACTCCAGAATGTGCCCTTGCTCCAACCGAACTCGTCGCGGTGGACGCTCTGTCCGTAGACAATGTTGCGTGAGCCGTCGTTGGTGAGTTTCAGTATCTTACCCTTACCATCGAGTACACAGAGTTGATGAGCACTGACATAGGCTGTGCACTCCGTGACAGGACAGTAGTCGCTGGACGCGACAGGCCCCTCGATCTCGCGCGTCCAGATCAGCCGTCCGGCTTTGAAGTCGTAGAGGGCGCGACCCTTGCCGTAGTCGATTAGAGCCAAACTCTTGTCGGCATAGGGAAAAGAGACATAGTAGAGGGAATGAATTTTCTCGCCTTCCTTACCACCTGCCTTCTTGATATCGTTGAGCGTGAAGAGCGTCTTCTCCTTACCAGTCTGCGGGTCGATGAGGGCACACTCTTCCGCGTCGAGCCTGACGGGGGTGTCGCCCCACCATGCTGTCCAGCGGTTCTTGGCGGTCATCTGGTGATAGTTCTTTCCGCCGAAGTTCAGATCTTCAAGCGTAAACTGCTTGAGGTCTGCCGTTTTTTGTTGTGCTCCTGCTGTGAATGTGGTCATGGCCAAGAGAGCAGCTAACGTAATGTGCTTAATCTTCATCTTCAAAACGTCTGTTTTTTCCGAACTTGTCACTGCCGCGGCGGTTGCCACGGTCGCTGTGTCCGCGGAAGTCATCCCCGCGGCGGCGGTTCTTGAAATCATCGCCACGACGGCGTCCCTTAAAGTCGCCATCATCGCGGCGACCCTTGAAGTCGTCACCGCCACGCTTGCGACCCTTGAAGTCGTCGTCGCCGAAACGGCGCGGCGAACGGCTGCCGGGAGCTTGGAAAGAGTGGAACTTAAATGAGCGGATGTCGCCCTCCTCGTTGGACTCCTCTTCCTCAAGGCGCTGTTTAAACTCGCGGTTCTTCTTGAAACGGTGCTTCTGTGCCATCTCGCGCTTCTCCTCGTCGGTCTTGACGATGCCGCCTTCTGATCGGAAGTCCTTCATCTTACCGTCGAAGAGTACGTATTTGCGGAACTCACATTCCAGGCTTCCATTATAAAGAGGTATCTTTAAGCTCGGCTTCAGACCAATCTGCTCAAAGCACTCCTCGCGGTAGCTGAGAATCCAGGCCTCGTTGCCGCCGAAGGCGTTCTTCAGTCTCTCACCGATCATGCGGTAGGTACCGAGGAGGTTCGGCGTGGAGATGCGCTCGCCATAAGGCGGATTGGTGACGATGATGCTCTTTTGCTCGGGCTTCTTAAAGTTCTTGAAGTCCTGCTGTTCCACGGTGATCTCCTTCGACAGTCCTGCGGCCTTGACGTTCAGGCGTGCCGTGTTGACAGCCTTCATGTCGATGTCGTAGCCATAGATATGATGCGGGAACTCGCGTTCCTGAGAGTCGTCGTTATAGATCTCGTCGAAGAGGTTCTGGTCGAAGTCGGGCCATTTCTCAAAGGCAAACTCCTTGCGGAAGACACCCGGCGAGATGTTGCGGGCGATGAGGGCAGCCTCGATGAGGATAGTACCGGAACCGCACATCGGGTCGATGAAGTCGCAGTCGCCCTTCCATCCCGTCATCAGGATCATGCCGGCAGCCAGCACCTCATTAAGCGGAGCCTCTACGCTCTCCTGGCGATAGCCTCTGCGGTGCAGGCTCTCACCGCTGGAGTCGAGCGCGATAGTGGCATCGTCGTTGGCAATGTGTATGTGGAGACGGATATCGGGATTGGCCACTGAGATGTTTGGGCGCTTGCCGGTTTTCTCGCGGAACTGGTCCACGATGGCGTCTTTGACCTTGTAGGTGACGAAGCGCGAGTTGCGGAAGTCATCGGAGTAGACGACGGTGTCCACCGAGAAAGTCTTTCCTTCAAGGATATATTGGCTCCAGTCGATTTTCTGCACCTCGGCATAGACGTCCTCGGCCGAGCGGGCTTTGAAGTGTTTTATAGGTTTCAGGATGCGGATGGCAGTGTGCAGTTGGAAGTTGGCGCGGTACATCATTTCCTTGTCACCGGTGAATGATACCATACGGCGGCCGATTTGCACGTTGTTAGCACCCAGTTGGGTCAGCTCCTGTGCCAGGACGGGCTCCAAGCCCAT
>Ga0310695_10007070_pt1 | contig 18125 bp, 10 predicted proteins | sample RumenRJG_04DNA_FD_203882 | JGI IMG/M metagenome (GOLD analysis project Ga0310695, IMG submission 203882) | Bovine rumen microbial communities from Lethbridge, Alberta, Canada - RJG_04 (v2) (version 2) | ecosystem: Host-associated > Mammals > Digestive system > Stomach > Rumen | place: Canada...
TTTATTTTTATTGCAACACTAAGTTAAGTGAATCTTCTGACATGGCAAAATACTGGGTAATATATTATTACTCAGTATTTTAAATTTATTTCTAACAATATGTGTTGCGGAATTAAGGATTATTTTCTTGCCGCCCGTAATCAGCAGTCCTTTTGTGTCTGCAGCAACCCGCAGACCAGTCAGCGTATAATACTGGCCTGCGGATTGAGAAGTTGTAGAAACCGTATGACGGATGCTGGCATTCGGCAACTGTCCGAAACTGACGGTGCCATAAAGCACCGCCAGATTCAAGAGAGATTTGTTCATCATTCACATGATAACTAACTTAAGTATGAATCAAAATTAATGATCTAAAAAGGCCACTTGCCAGCGGCAACACCTGCCTTGACACCCTCTATGGCGTTGTTTCCCACAACGGCACAGTTGGCACGGCCGATAATCGTGGAAGAGCCGCCCTCCTGGTTCAGACCGTTAGTATCGTTGGTGTCCCAGGCAAATGCGACAATACCATTGTTGGTGGCATACTCGTTGACACACTGGTAGAAATACTTGACAGAAGCATTATGCTTGTCCTGATCGCCTGAAATGGTGCGCTGCAGACCCGCATACTCTCCGATGATGACAGGGTATCCCAGTGAGGTATACGTCGTCTTCAACTGTCCAAACTGGCTTTGCATATATGCTTCCTCGCCATAGGTGGCATTATGGTCGGTACTGTGGTTGGCAGCTCCCCAATAATAGAATGCCTTGTCGCCAGATGAATCAAAGGTACCGCAGAACTGTCCCGGATCGTAGTAGTGAACCTCCACCATCAGACGTCCGGCAGCTTCCGGCAATTTGTCGGTGGTCATGTAGTTGCAGGAAGAAGCGATGTTGACGCTGGGACCTTGTACGACGAGTGTACGCTGGGCATTATTGCCTCCCGTAGCACGGACAGCCTCCACAAAAGCCTGATTATAGCGGCAGAGGATGGGTGTAAGCTCAGCGTGATGGGTGCTAAACAGCGTGTACTCCTGGAACGGCTCGTTGAGACCAGCAAACAGCAGGTGGTCGTCATAGTCCTTGAATTCATTGGCAATCTGGGTCCAGAGGTCCTTCAGTCGGGTAATCTTCGATGTAATGGTAGCCTCGTCGACAGCTTGATAGGAGGATGACGACTTCGAGAATCCCAGTACCTCTATCCAACCGTTGTCCCAATGGTCATTGAGGACGACGTAGAGGCCATCCTGTATGCAGTAGTTGACGACCTGCTTGACACGTGCCATCCACTGGGCATCAATCTCACCATTGGCGTCAGAATGGATATCCCATGAGCACGGAATGCGGACAGCCTTGAAACCGGCAGCCTTGACGGCGTCAATAACGGCCTGCGAGGTCTTAGTGGGTTGCCATGATGTTTCTGCACCAAGCCCATTACCAGTAGCTTCTAGTGTGTTGCCCAGATTCCATCCCGGAATCATTTCCTTGGCTATCTGCTGGGCAGTCTTGGTGATGGTGCCTTCGGGCGTGATGGTTCCTTCCGCCTGAGTGACTGTGACAGTAGCAGACTCAGCGCCTGCGGTGATGGTAACGGTTGCCGTACGGCTATATGTTGTTGTGTTGGTGGTTGCAGTCACTGTGATGGGCGTAATCTTTAGGTCGCCATATTGTTCTCCAATAGACACTGTACACCAGTCGGCACTGCTTGTGGCTGTTGCCTGAACGGGGGCCTGCGCCTTGATGACATTCTCGCCGCCATTGGCATCGAAAGTGATATCAGCAGGGCGCACGGTAAGTGTCGTGACGGTCATAGTGCCACCGCCACCGTCGCCGTCGTCATCGCCACAGGCGGCAAATGCTGTGGTGGCTATGAGCGCCACCAGCAGCATGAGGATTTTCTTCGTTATCATTGTCATATACATTTCTTGTTATTAAAATTCCGGTATTGCGAAGAGGCTCTTGACGGTAAAGTCTACCTCGAATGAGCTGTTGAAGCCTAACTCGTGGATGACGTCGCCGTCGCGCTTGCCAAAGCCGCAGTTGTCGGCATTGTTGCCACCGGTAGCACCGTAGCAGTTCCAGAGTTCCAGACGATAAGCAGCACCCTCGTTGGTATCAACCACCTTGGAGGCGTCGAACGTCAGGCTATTGCCGTCAGCCTTTGCGCTGTTGAGTACTGCATGCATGTTGGGGAACCAGTTGCGGATGTTGTCTATCTGGACAAAGGTCATGATGGTTCCGGCGGCATGGCTGTCGCTAGAGATCTTCATGGTCATATCGGGCTTGGAAATCTCGTACTTAGCGGTTTCGGTGTTCAATGTGATGTCGAACTGTGTACCGTCGTTGTAGTTCCAGTCACCACCCCAGCTAGGATTGATGGTGATGAACTTAGGAGCATAGGAGCCCACCGGACTCTCGGTCAGCACGGTGAAGGTAATCTCACAGCTCTGGGCGAAGGTGAAGGCAGGATCGCTATCAACGTTGGTCAGGTTGCTGAAGGGCGAGGCAATGATGTTGCCGTCCTTTGCACCCTTACCCCAGATGTTGAACATCTCGATGCGGTAGTTGCCATTGCTCTCAATGTCGCCATAGCAGAAATTGTTGGCATTGAACTTAATGCTCTTGCCGTCGAGCTTGATGTCGTCGATACGTACGAAGGCATTGGGGTAGCGCTTCACGAGTTCTACGAAGTCGAGCAGTGTCACCATAGCACCATTGACGGCACCCTCGTAGCGGACGGTGTGCTGTCCGTTCAGGTCCTCAGGCATCAGCATGGTCAGCTCCGCGCCCCATGTGCCGCCCCAGTCGCTGCCTATAGCGAGCAGCTTCACGGAGATACCGCTATAGATATTGTCCTTCACGTAGTTGAACACCAGCGAACAAGGATCGTTGTCGCGGATGACGGCAATCTGCAGCGTATTGTCGCTCTGGGTGAAGATGCGCAGGTTGGTGCGCTTGTTGCTGGCCTGTGACAGCTGGCTTGGCAGTCCCAGCAGGTCGACGCCATTGAGGGTGATGGTGACATCCGTATTGTTGATGGTGAAGGTTCCCTCCTCGGTGGTCTGGGTTCCGTCAGCATTGTTGCGGACAACAACCACCTTGCCATCCTCCGCGAATGTCATGGTACCGAAGTCACGCGGGTCTTCGCCCACGACCCATGAGTTGCTGGCATAGTCGGGACACCAGTTCCACGAGTCGCCTACGACGGGTTCGTTGTTGGTGACGTTACGCCAGCAGTCGTCCGTACCATAGAAGTACATCGGCCCGTCCCAGTAAGCATGACTACCGTCAGCACGCAGGTCGATATGCCAGGTGCCATAGAGTTTGGTGACGTCGAACTGGATGTTGCGAGCCACTGAGACAGGACGTACGGCCATGGCCTCATAGACGGCACGGGTCGAGCGCGCTCCACCAGCTTGTGAGAATTCATAGTCAACAGCAAACTGCGTGTTGCTGGCATTGACAGTACCCGTGAGGTAGCAGCCTTTGACGCCAGCCTCGCTAGTGTCGTGACCTATGCGCTTACCGGCAGCAGGCAGGAAAATGGTGTTGCCATTCTTGGCAGTGACCATGTAGCCAGCCTTCCCGTCCTGTTCGACCCACTGGGTCTTACAAACCTTGAAGAGTTCCTCGAACTGGTCGGCAGTGGGCAGCGTACCCTTGTTGTCTGTAGCCCAGTAGGCTATGTCGAGTGCGGTCTTATAGGTGTCGGCGCTGGCATAGTTGTCAGGATTGAGACTGGCGTTGCAGCCCGTCACGTCGCCAAAGCCGAAGAGTCCGCCAAAGTCGGCCTCCTCCTTGGCACCAATGTTATGCTTGGCCCAACGGACGGACACACCCATATCGACAAATTCGTCGTCGACATTGATGACGTGCTTGTCGGTAGTGAACGATGCCACATCGCCATAGACCACACCAGAGCCAAGGTCAAGGAAGGCGGCGTAATAATAGGTAGCGCCAGGCAGCAACCCTTTCCTGGTATAGCTGAAGTTGTCAGACAGCTGTTCCATGGTGAGGCGCAGACCTGCCCGGACATCCTCCACCTGTGGTGAGGCAGAGATGACGATACCACAGACGGCATCCATAGGATATTTGCTGATAGAACCTGCCATAGTTGCCTGTGCAAAGTCGATGGCGGAGGGCGCACCTGTCGTGGCGGTGGCATCCGTCGTAATCAGCGATTTTACCTCGCCGGTATATGTCAGACGCCCCTGCAAGGTGACGTAAGCCTGATAGTATATAACCGTATTATTCTTGAGTCCCGTAAGGGTTGACGAGAACGCTGCGTCAGAAGCGGCCGTTGCCGTCTCCGTCAGTGCATTCTGTGAATAGCCGTATTTGAATCCCGTAGCGTATGATGCTGTGTTCATTGCCTCAAGACCCGTCACTGAGCCATGGAAGGTGGCAGTGGTGGCTGTCACATCCGACGATCCCGTCACGACAGAGCCGTCGTTCAACAGCGGTGTCGTATTGGCGAAATAGTCATCCGTATCGCTGCACGCGGTGAGCACGGCAGCTCCCATCAGGAGCGCCGTGATTCCGGAAAATATCTTTTTCAGTTTCATAATTATCTATTGTTTAAGCGTTATTCAATTGTGATGCTTTCCACCGTGCAGTGTGAAGCATAGTCCTCGTCGGGCAGCGTAGCATAGTCTACGAACTGCATCGTCATGCTAAGGGCAGAGGCACCGTCGTCCCATTTCACGGTAGAACCCGTATCGTTAGTCCAAGAGACGGTGTAGGAGCCATCCTTGTCGACGGTGATGGCACGGTCGTAGCTGTAGCAGTCGGTCTCCCAACTTTGCTCACTACCACGGTTGCAGCAGAGCACCATCTTGGCAGGCTGCAGGAAGGTAAAGCCACTGAGACGGAAGGTTACACTGATCTTCTGGTTCTTCTTCAGCTTCACATTAGCCGGGTCGATGGCGTTGTTGCCGTCACCCCATGGGTTGTAGAGCTGACAACGGAAGTACTTGCCGGCCTCCAGTCCTACCCACAGCTTAGAAGCGTCGAAAGGCACAACGGTAGGACCGGTCTGGCCACCACCCACTTCCTTATAAGTGAAGTTTACAACTTTATAGACATTGACGTTGCCATTGGCATCCTTGCCGTCAGCAACACCCAGCACGAGTTCAGACCCTGGGTCACACTTGAACACCTGCCAGGCCTGACCAGTGAGCTCAACAGTGCGGTCGTCGCCCACGACGGTGAAGAAGGTGATGGGGTTGTCGAAGGTGATGACACCGTCGATAAGGGTATACGTGCCCTCGGTCTCGCCGTAGGTATAGGTCCCCTTCTTGGTGAGTGTCAGTTCCTGCTCCAGAGCCTCGTCTCCCCACATTGGTGCCCAGTTGGTGCCATAGTTTCCCTTAGTGACACTTTCCCAGGCCGAGGTTCCGCCATTCCACCACAACCAGTCGTAGGCAGCCTCCTCGCTGACCTTGAAGGTCATTTCGGCACCCTGGAACTCAACACCATTGATGTCGGTAGTGAAAATCTTCTCCTCCAGCCCTTCTATCTCAGGCAGTACAGGCAGGGTAGCCTCCAGGTAGGAAACCTCCTCAGAAGGTATCTCCACGGTACCGTTCTGCACATCTTCCGCAATGAAGTTCCAGATAATCCACCAAGCGCCCTCACTATTAGTACGCATCGTGGCAAGCTGCAACATGTAAGGAGTCAGCTCCGTGATGACAATATTTGTCGTGTAGTTGTCGCAAACGGCATCAAAACCAGCGTTATGCATCGAGTAGGTGTCTGTGAACGACAAGGTGGGATGGTTCTTGTCCGTCAGGTTCAGATTCCATTTACCCGTCAGCGTCGTTCCTGTTGAGGCACCTTTCGAACCCGCCTCTCCGCGATACTCTGTCAAGGAGCATCCGTTTACGTCGTCCAGCGAGAATACCATATACGAATCCATATAGGCATCGTCCTCAGGAATCAGCCACGACTGGAAACCGGGGTCCCAGTTGGGTTTCATGTGGTTGATACCGATATCAGTAGAACCGGAACCGTCGTTCAGCACGTCGTCGGGATTACAATACATGACGGGACCTGTACACTGTCCTACACCATAGTCCCTGTCAACAGGAACCCATTTCTTGCTCTTACCGACACCTCCTGTCAGGTAAGCATAGAGGGGATCCTCCAGTAGCGACATGTTATTGGTCGTGACTTCAAACTTATAGGGCGTACCATAAACCACGCCGCCACGGGTATCGACGCCAAAAGTTACCTCATACGTGCCGGAAAAAGGCAGCTGAAACTTCACCTCATTGCCCTGACTACGCCCATTGGGCTGAATCCAGTAACAATTATAACTCTTGTCAAGCAAACTCTTCAGAGTTACCGTATTATCTGCGTCCACCGTCACGGAGAAGGCACTTCCTTCTACCAGGTCTCCTGGCTCATAATCGGGCTTGCTCAAACTATAGCTGTCGGGCGAGCACGCCGTCAACAGCAGAGCCGCTGTTGCCATGAGCGAATGTATTATTCTATTGACTTTCATAGTCTTCAATTCTTTTAGTTCTTTATTTATGATCATTGTTCATTACCAGCCGGCATTCTGCTTCAGCACGTTGTTTGACAGTGTAATCTGTGTCTGGGGAATCTGTTGGAAGCCACGCTTAGAGATGATGTTCTCTGCCTTGTAGTTCACTTGTTCCTCCACGCCACCGCTCAACACCTTTGAACCTGAAGCAACGACGGCTTTAGCAGCCACTTCGACACCCTGGCGGAGCAAATCCCAGTAGCGGATGCCTTCGAAGGCAAACTCCAGACGACGCTCCTCCATGATATTTGCCTGCGACAGGGGTACAGAGAGTTTTGGTGTGTTTACTGTTCCGTCAGCATTCTCTGTTGCGTATGCACGGCTATGCACCATATTCAGATAAGTCTGTGCATTACTGCTGCCCAACTCGGCAGCCATCAGCAATACGTCAGCATAGCGAATCAGCGTATAGCCAATCGGCTGTGAGATCTGGAAGTCACCTGCCATCAGACCATCCCAGTAATGGGTGAGGCTCCAAGAGCCGTTCTCGTTCTGATGGTAGCCGGAACGTGCCGTGTACTTCTTATTGAAGTAACCCGTATACTCACGCTGGTCGAGAACAGCCTTCTGATAGGCCTCCGTCGATGCAATACCCTCACCGGCAAGGTCGATGATAGAAGCATCACGACGCTGGTCACCATTCGGGAACGACCCATAGACACTCTCCGGAACGGTAGCGCCGCCCCAGCCCTGTCCGTATGGCGCCTTGAACGTACCGCCACGGATAGAGAACATCTGGATGGCATTGTTACCACCCGCATTACCATTATAATCGGAAGTATAGTTGAACTTCATGGTCAGGATATTCTCCACGTTATCCTCACCGGCATAGGTTGACACCTCTTTCCAACCTGCCTGGTCGCTACCTTCCCATGAGGTGCTGGCACAATACCAGAGATTCTTGTACAATGGGATAAGGTCGTACTCACCGCTACTGATGATATCCTCAAGACCCTGCAGCACCTCAGCCCTGGTCACATTCGAAGGCTCCTTGCCATACACCCCGGTATAGAAAAGATAAGCGCGAGCCATCATCGCCTTTGCCGCATAGCAGGTGATGCGTCCGTCGTTGGAGGAAGAGGACGCTTTGGGATAAGCGTCAGCAGGAATATTCTCCGCGCCATACTTCAAGTCCTCGAAGATCAGAGCATAGACATCATCGGGGTTTGCCTGGGCCACATTCTCCGTGGTAGGCACGGTCAGCAAGGGAATATTCTCGAAGATGCGTACCAGGTCGAAGTACAAAATACCACGCATGGCATGAGCCTCGCCCAACAAGGTGCCCTTCGTCTTCTCGCTTGACCATGTGACGCCTTCAGAACGAGTGAGCAGTTCGTTGACACGGTAGATGGCAGCATAGTAACTGGTCCACAAGGTGTTGTGGAGGTTCGCCTGAGAGTTATCCTCGGAGATATCGAAACGGTCAACGACACTGGAGTTGCGGGCGTCGTTAGCACCCGTTCCCCCCATACACTGGTCTGAGAGCAGTTCCGAGAGATAATGGAAAGCAAACGTAGGACCGTCTGAAACGGTACGCTGCCATCCGTCATAGCATCCGATGAGTGCACGTGACAGTGCCGACTCGTTGGAGTAATAGTTTCCGGTAGTACCTTCTGTCTTGGAAGAAACCTCCAGGAATTCATTGCCGCAGGATGTCATGCCCAACATCAGCATTCCCATGGCGGCTATAGATAATATCTTTGTTTTCATATTTGTCATCTTCATTATATTAGAACTTCAGATTAACACCAACCAGGAAGGTTCGGGGACGCGGATAGTAGCCGTAGTCGATGCCCGACACCCAACCAGAGTTACCATAACCAATTTCAGGATCCATACCGTCATATTTGGTGAAGGTAAAGGCATTCTGAACCTGAGCATACAGACGGCACTGACTGATGTATTTACACTTGAGTAACTTGGCGAAGTCGTAGCCCAACGTGATATTGGAGATACGCAGGAAGTCACCGTCCTGGATAAAGAGATCAGAGAACTGATAGTTGATGTTGGTGTTGGTGACACGAGGAATCTTGTTCGAGGTTCCCTCACCCGTCCAACGGTCCAGAATCTGAGTGGTGTAATTGGCTGTTGTGGTTCCCACGTTACGGTAGGTCTGCACAATCTTATTACCAGACTGTCCGTTAGCCTGAACGGAGAAATCAAAGCTCTTCCAGTCAAAGCCAAAAGAGAAACCGTAGGTAAAGTCAGGAATACCATTACCCAGATTCACCTTGTCAGACTCATTGATGACACCGTCGTGATTGATGTCGTAGTATTTCACGTCACCAGGCTGGACATTAGTCTGCAGCACACCGTTTCCAGCGGCAATCCAGTCGTTAATCTCCTGCTGGTTCTGGAAGATACCTGCTGTCTTATAGCCCCAGAAGTAACCGATGGGCTCGCCATTGCTGGCACGATAGAACTCACCGGAGTTGTCGTAGAGCACAGAGCCGCTCTCACCATGAATGATACCATCCTCGTTGGGGATATTACCTACCTTATTTTTATTATAGGCACCGTTGACATTCACATAGTAGCGGAAATCCTTGCCGATACGGTCGTTCCATGAAAGCGCCAGTTCGACTCCAGTGTTTTTCACGTCACCGCCATTGATGTAAGGTGCGCCGGTTCCTACCGTAGCAAGAATGGGAGGTTGGACAAGCCAATCCTTCGTAGTCTTGATATAGAAGTCGAAGTTGACATTCAGTCGCTGGTTGAGGAAGCGTGCATCGAAACCGACGTCGAACTGCTCGGAAGTCTCCCAGGTAATATCCTCATTACCCAAACGGGTTGGCACTGCACCCCACTGATCAGCCTCAGAACCTAACGTGGTACCAAAGTTATAATAATAGTTGTTGAATCCCATCGGTGCCAGATACATGTAGTTACCAATATTCTGGTTACCTACCTGACCCCAGCTGGCGCGCAGTTTGAAATAGTCCATTACCTTCGTCACAGGCTTCATGAATTTCTCGTTGGTAAGCACCCAACCTGCCGATACAGAAGGGAACCAGCCGTAACGATGTCCTTTGGCGAAACGGCTTGAACCGTCACAACGCAGAGTGGCATTCACCATATAGGTCTCTTTCCAGTTCCATCCGGCACGGGCAAAGTAACTGACCATACGCTCTTCATCCCATGGCGAGCCACTGACCGAGAGACCGCCCTCCTGATTGGTAGCAGTACCATTGCTCAGATAGGCATAATTCCAAGTGTCGAAACCGTCACGCAAAGATCCGTTGGAGCCATAGATGCTCTGACCTTCGGTGCGATAGACCTCATAACCGGCCATCGCGTCAAAATGGTGATCCTTGATGTCGAAAACGTAACTCAGCGTATTGGTCCACGTAATTCCCCAGCCGTCACTGGCACTCTGGGCGACGCCCGTACGAGTGTCTTGGTAACTATAGATAGAGAAATGATACATAGGTGAGAAACTGCGGTAGTTGTTGGAGTCATACTTCACACCTAAGGTAGAACGGAACTTCAGGTTCTTGATGAACTCGAACTCTGCATAAAGATTACCTGTAGCGGTGAAGTTCTGCGTCCTGTTATTATTGGTCGTCATCATGACACCATAGGGGTTACCGTCAGCATTAAACCAATCACTGTCGGTAGTGTCGTTATAGGGACTTCCGTATTTACCGTTGTCGCTGTAAATAGGAGTCAGTGGCGAGGTTCCGAAAGCAGCACGAAGGGAGTTGTTATAGGCATTGCCTACACTCAGGCCATTCTTTTTATAATAAATGATAGAAGCCTGCTCACCGATTTTCAGGAAATTGTCAATCACCTGATACTCTGAATTGACACGGAAATTATAGCGTGAGTAGTTGGAAACATCCTTGCCGCCCACGATACCTTCCTGATTCATGTAACCCAAAGAGACAGCGTAGTTACCCTTTTGGCCACCACCGCTGATGCCCAAATTGGCACTATAGGTCTGGGCATTGTCCTTAAACATCTCGTTGACCCAGTCCGTATCGTAGACATTGCCATTCTCGTCGAATATGCTGGCATATTTCGGCGTGCCGTCTTCTTTCAATCCGTACCAGTCATAAGCCGAACCGCCCGAATTGATGTTCTGCTCGTCCATGATAGTCATATACTGCTTGGAATTCAGCATCTTCATCTTACGGGGAGCGTTCTGCCAGCCCCAATAGCCATCAAAACTGACGACGGTACGGCCTTCCTTACCGTTCTTGGTCGTTACCAGCACGACACCGTTGGCCGACTGAGAACCGTAGATGGCTGCGGAGGCTGCATCCTTCAAGACATCGACCGATTCAATGTCAGCAGGATTCAGGGTCGAGATGTCACCACGCACACCGTCAATGATGTACAGCGGGCCACTCGAACCAGTGGTACCAAGACCACGGATATTGACCTTCAGACCTTCGCCAGGCTGACCTGACTGCGAGATGATGGTCATACCTGGGGTCTGACCCTGCAGCGCTTGCAGCGGGTTCGTGGTGTTCAGTTTGGCGATGTTCTCACCCTTTACCTGAACGGTCGCGCCAGTGACCAGCTTTTTCTTCTGTACACCGTAACCGATCACCACCACCTCGTCGAGCGACTGGCGGTCTTCTTCAAGAGCTACGTCAATGGTGCTAACACCACCTACCTTTACTGTCTTAGTGAGATAACCCACGTAAGAGAACACCAATGTCTGGCCCTGTTCCGCATTGATGGTATAGTTACCGTCAAAATCGGTAACGACACCCGTTTGCCCACCTTGCACCTGTACGGTGGCGCCAATCAGGGGCTCACCGTCTGTGGCAGACGTGACCTTACCCGATATTGCCTTTGCAGAAAGTGTGCCAAACACAGCTTGCATCGTGAACAATAGCACGATGAGCAACGATTGCTTAAAACTGTCTTTTCGCATAAAATAATTAGTTAATAGTTAAAAATATTTTAAGTGTCTGCAAAAGTAACATGATTATTCCAAAGCAGGGGGAAATGATGTTTCAAAAAAGGGTAATCATGTTTCTCATGCCATTTTTCTGTTAACGGCGAAACATAAATTCCCCTTTTAGAAACATGATGCCGTCTGTTGAAAAGAAAAAAACGGTATCTTTGCTCTATATTCAGAAAAAAAATGTATCTTTGCAACATGAGAAAACTATCCCTCTTTATTTTGGCGCTATTCATCATCCAGATAACAGCAGCTCAAAATACATTCCAGACCCTGGGCATCAAGGACGGCCTGCGCAGCAACTCGGTGACAAGTCTGCTGGCCGATAGTCATGGCTACCTGTGGATAGGCACCTATCAGGGTATCAACCGTTACGACGGCTATCAGGTGAAGACACGCTTCCTTGAAAGCAGCGATCCGCAGCTGCACGATGTGTTTGCCGAGACGACTACGTCTATGGAGGAAGATGCTGAAGGACGGATATGGATAGAATGCGAGAGTGGTGCCTATCGCATCTATGACACCAGAACGGCACGTTTCCATGCCACGCCCGAAACACTCTTGCGCGAACTTGGCATGCATTTGAAGGGGAAGTATAAGGTGAAAGTGGGACAGAAGGGTGCCCTATGGGTGCTGACGGAGGGCGGCATATATCGTTACGACTATCACAGCAAGGAACTGAAGACATGGAAACTGCGCGTGCAGCTGCCTGGCAAGACGGCTGGCGTGGTGGCCGAGATGTCGGACGGGCTATACTATAGCGCAGGGCACAGCGTGTGGCACCTGCTGACCAGCACGGGCGAACTGAAGCGCGAGGCACTGCCCGAGGTGATGGGGAAGTCGACGGGCGAGGTCAGTATGCTGGCCGATGCCGATGGTACGCTATGGATATATAGTACGCGCGAGGAGAGCATCTGCCGATACATCGTGGGCGGCCGAAGGGTGTGCGAGATGGTGAGTCTGCCGCAGACATCGGGCGCATCGCAGAACAATGCCATACGCGACATGATGGACGACGGGCGAGGAAACATCTGGGTTGCCACCGACCACAAGGGACTGTTTGTGTATAACAAGAGTACAGGGGCTATCACATCGCTGCGTCACGAGCGCACACGACAGCTGTCGCTGGCATCGGACAACGCGACGTGTATGACCATCGACCGCCAGGGTACCATCTGGGTGGGACACATGAAGACAGGCCTGTCGTACACCAGCGACGCCAACAACATCATGCAGTCGCACGCACAGAGCGCTGGCGACATACTGGCGATGGCATACGACACGAAGGGTAACCTATGGATGGGTACCGACGGCGACGGTGTCTATATAGAGCACACCGACGGCAGCATACAAAAGACGGCCCTGCCGAACATCACGGTAATGAGCCTGACAAGCGACGGACGGGGCGGCATGTGGGCAGGCACGTATAATCTGGGACTGTACCACCTGACGGATGCAGCGCACTGGAAGCGATACGCCATCGACCTGGGCACATACCCCACGGAATATGTATGGACACTGGCCGCCGACAACCAGGGGCGCATTTGGTCGTCGTCGCCCATAGGCAAAACCGTCATCTTCGACCCCAAGGATGAGACCACACGCACAGTGACCACCGCCAACGGCGAAGACATCCGCGCCAACGCCATACGCTACGACGGCGCAGGGGCGATGCTGATAGGATCGGTGTACGGACTGTGGACCTACCAACTCTCACCTCTCACCTCTCACCTCTCACCTCTCACCGTGGCCTTCGGCAACAAGCGCGACACGCAGCGGTGGCTGAACCAGATGGTGACAGACGTGAGTATGGACAGGCAGAAGGGCCTGATGATGCTGGCGCACCCTGACGGCGTGACGGTATACGACATCAAGTGCGACACGCTGAGCTACATCCGAAGGAACAACGACATAGTGAAAGGACTGGCGCGCGACCGCGACGGGGCCTACTGGATATGCACCACCAGCGGCAGCATAGTGGGCATACAGACCAAGCGCCAAGCAGGGGGGCTGGAAATCATACGTCGCAGTTTCCTGCCCAGCGTGGGTATGCCACAGTTTTATTTCAACGGCGACGCGATGACGTGCTCGGCACAGGGCGAGATACTGATGGGGGGCACCGAGGGCTATATGAGCATAAACCCACGCCAACTGATGGCCACCAAGACAGAAGAATATAGTCTGATAATCAGCGAGATAGCCGTGGGCGACAGCCTGCTGAACGAACATACCACCACAGTACAACTGAACTACGACGACGCCTATCTGTCGGTAAGATTCTTCTCGGGCAGTCTGGAGAATGTACAGAGGATACGCTATGCCTACCGGCTGGTGGGACAGATGAACGACTGGGTAATGACAGACCAGAACTACGTGTCGTTCCACACCCTGCCTCCTGGCAACTATACCCTGCAACTATGTGTGTGTCGCGAGGACGGCAGCATGAGCAAGCCGTGCGAACTGCGTATCAGCGTGGCACCACCGTTCTATCGCACCACAATGATGTATATCGTCTATGCGTTGATAGTCATCACGCTATTGTACCTGCAGTGGCGCAACATGCGCAAGCGCCAACAGGAGCGCACAGAGAAGCAGCGCCAACAGATGGAGCGCCAGAAGATAGAGCAGATCACGGAGATGAAGTTGCAGTTCTTTACCAACATCAGTCACGACCTGCGCACGCCGCTGACACTCATCATATCGCCGCTGGAACACATCATGAAGAAACTGGAGGATGGCAGAACGCCTGAAAACATGATGGCACAGCTGAAGAATGTGTATAAGAACGCGCAACTGCTGCTGAAGGAGGTGAGCGCCTTACTCGACTTCCGCCGACTGGACGCTGGAGGCGAGACGCTGAACCTGCAGAGCGGCGACATTGTGGACCATCTGAACAGCATATTGGTATCGTTTGGCGACTATGCCGAGGAGCGCGGAATCCGTCTGAGTTTTGAGCACGATGTGGATAGCTACGTGATGGACTACGATCGCGAGAAGATGAACAAGGTGGTGTACAACATCTTCTCCAATGCCCTGAAATTTACACCATCGGGCGGCAGCGTGGCACTGGCGTTCCGTATCGATGGCGACAATGCCATCATATCAGTGGCTGATACTGGCAAGGGCATACCCGATAGCGACAAACCCAACATCTTCAAGCGATTCTACCAGTCGGCCAGCAACGACAGTTCGCAGACGGGTAGCGGCATAGGTCTCCACATTGCCAGCGACTACGTGCAGCTGCACAAGGGCACCATCAGCGTGAGCGACAACCAGCCCGTTGGCAGCATATTTACCATCACGCTGCCTGCGAAAAGTGGTAAGCGGACAATGGACAGCTATGAACCAACGGAGAACTCACAACAGAAAACTATCCTAATAGTAGACGACAACAAGGATATGCTCCAGTTTGTAAGTTCGTGTATGAAGGAGGACTACCAAGTTTATACCGCAACTGATGGTGCTGCGGCACTGGAACTGCTGCAACGCGAGCAGATAGACCTGATAATAAGCGACGTGATGATGCCTGGCATAGATGGTTTCGAACTGTGCAGACGGGTTAAGAGCGATATCAATCTGTCGCACATTCCCGTCATCCTGCTGACGGCACGCACCACAGATGTAAGCCGCATTGAGGGTCTGCAACTGGGAGCCGACGACTATCTGACCAAACCATTTAACGTAGAGGTGCTACGACTCAGGGTACAGAAGTTCATCGACTGGGAACAGGACAACCACCGGCAGTTCCGCCAGAAGATGGATATCGAACCCAGCGAGATTACCATCACGCCACTCGACGAGCAGTTCATCCAGAAGGCTATTGCCCTAGTAGAGAAAAACATCAGCGACTCTGAATTCTCAGTCGAGACGATGGCTGCTGAGGTGGGCATGGCGCGTACCACACTCTACAAGAAACTGATGGCTATCACAGGTCTGGGTCCAGCCGAGTTTATCCGCACCATCCGCGTGAAACGTGGAAAAGCCCTGCTGGAAACCTCGCAGATGCAAATCACAGAGATAGCCTATGCCGTAGGTTTCACCACAGTGAAGAGTTTCACAATGAACTTCAAGGCCGAATATGGCATGACCCCTACAGAATTCCGCCAGAAATTTTTGTAGGTTCAAAGAAAAATGATTATCTTTGTCGGATAAAACTAATTTATTATGCTTGCAAAGACGTATACGGTGGCAGTTAACGGTCTGGAAACCACGAAGATAACTGTCGAGGTAAACATAACTAGAGGTGTGCAGTTCCACATGACAGGACTGCCTGATTCTGCCGTAAAAGAAAGCTATGATCGCATAAAAGCAGCCACTACTAATTGTGGTTTTAAAACAGGTGTCGGAGACATCACCGTCAACCTGTCGCCAGCAGATATCAAGAAGGAAGGTTCGAGTTACGACCTGCCGCTGGCTATTGCTATTTTGGCTGCCAACGACAAGGTGAACTGTGACCGGTTGGACAAATACATGCTCGTTGGTGAGTTAGGACTCGACGGGCGTTTGCAACCTGTTCGCGGTGCGTTGCCCATCGCCATTAGGGCGAGGGCAGAAAAGTTCAAGGGGCTCATTGTACCCCAGCAGAACATCCGTGAAGCGGCTGTCGTGAACCAGTTAGAGGTCTATGGCATGGAGACACTGTCGGACGTCATCCGTTTTATGAATGGTGCCGACAGCTACCAGCCGACCATCATCGACACGCGCAAGGAGTTTTACGAGCATCAGAACCATTTCGACATCGACTTCAGTGACGTGAAGGGTCAGGAGAGCGTGAAGCGCGCCTTGGAGGTGGCGGCCGCAGGCGGTCACAACCTCATTATGATTGGTCCGCCGGGATCGGGAAAGTCGATGCTTGCCAAGCGTCTGCCGAGTATCCTGCCGCCTTTGTCATTGGCCGAGAGTCTGGAAACCACTCAGATTCATTCGGTGGCAGGTAAACTGAACCGTGACACCAGTCTCATCAGTCAGCGGCCCTTTCGTGCGCCGCACCATACGATATCTCAAGTCGCCCTTGTTGGCGGCGGTAATAATCCCCAGCCCGGTGAAATCTCTTTGGCACATAATGGTGTGCTCTTCCTCGACGAGATGCCTGAGTTGTCGCGTTCCGTCCTTGAGGTGTTGCGCCAGCCGTTGGAAGACCGCAAAATCAGCATTGCCCGTGCCAAGTATAGTGTGGAATACCCGTGTTCGTTTATGCTGATAGCCTCGATGAATCCTTGTCCTTGTGGTTATTATGGTGATCCGACACACCATTGTGCCTGTACACCGGGACAGATTCAGCGTTATATGAATAAAATCAGCGGTCCGCTTTTGGACCGTATCGATATCCATTGCGAGATACAGGCTGTGCCGTTTGCACAGTTGAGTCAGATGCAGCCCGGTGAACCCTCTGCCACCATCCGCGAGCGTGTCATTGCGGCCCGCAAGATTCAAGAGGAGCGCTTCCGTCCGTATAAGGGCGTTCATTGTAATGCGATGATGACAGAGAAGATGCTTCATGAGTTTGCTGAGCCTGATGATGCCAGTATGGAAATGCTGCGTATGGCGATGGAACGGTTAAAGCTGTCAGCGCGTGCCTATACACGTATATTAAAGGTTGCGCGCACCATTGCCGACCTTGCCGGCAGCGAGCGGGTAGAGTCGGTGCATATTGCCGAAGCAATAGGCTACCGCAACCTAGACCGAGGTGACTGGGCAGAGCGAGGCCTTTAGGCGGGAAGATAAATCCACGCCATGCAAATATGACGTGGATTTTTGGTGAATTTTCCGCGCTGTGAAGCGCGCAAGTCTATTTTTTGACTATCGTTTTCAGTCTATCAACGTAATAGTCCAGACCGAAAATCGAACCTGCAAGTAGGAACGCTTGTCCTACGTAGAACAACAAGCCGTTTGCCACGTCGTCAATCTCTATGACCTGGTAGGCCACAAGGCAGATGCTGGAAAGTATCAGACAAACTGCGCACGCGTATTGGATTTTCTTTGTGGCATTCATAGCTTATAACATTGTGGTGCCTGCGCCGCCTGCGGCTCCGCCAGCAATGGCCAAGAACAGGTAGCCAAGCCATTTGAAAATTGTTTTTACTGTTTTACTCATAGCACTTAATTCTTATCTGTTATCTCTTAACTCTTAACTTGGAAGAGGCTGGGGCCTCAGCCATCAGACATCAGCCCTCAGCCATCTTACATCAGTTCTGGTCCATACCTCCACCGGGGTTACCGCTCTTGTAGAAGTACTTGGTCGCAACCTCACTCGATTCACCGTCCTTGATGGCGATAGCCTTCACGGTAGTGTTTTCCGTCAGAGTGAATGCCTCACTGTACAGAGTGCTCTCAGCCGTAGGCGTGCTGCCGTCGGTGGTGTAGTGGATCTCTGCGCCGTCAGGACCGCTCATGCTCACCTGAGTAGACTCGGCAAACGAGGCGTCACCATTAATGGTGGGCGAAGCTACGGATGAAGACTGCGAACCGCTACCGCTCTGCGAACCGCTGTTCGAACCGCCTCCCTGATTGCTACCGCCACCAGCGTTTTGGCTTTGGTTAGCGTTTGTGTTCGAAGAACCACCGTTGTAGTTCTCGGACAGGAAGGTGTTGATAGGCACCTCGGTGCGCAGCACTTCCGTGACCTTTCCGGTCGTTGGATCCTTCAGACGGTCGACGATGATGACGTTACGCATCTCCATCGAG
>Ga0310695_10007072_pt1 | contig 18120 bp, 13 predicted proteins | sample RumenRJG_04DNA_FD_203882 | JGI IMG/M metagenome (GOLD analysis project Ga0310695, IMG submission 203882) | Bovine rumen microbial communities from Lethbridge, Alberta, Canada - RJG_04 (v2) (version 2) | ecosystem: Host-associated > Mammals > Digestive system > Stomach > Rumen | place: Canada...
TCCACACACCAGAGGAGGACGAGGAGTATATGCTCAAGCCAATGAACTGCCCTCACCACTGTGAGGTGTTCGCTTGGAAGCCACGTTCATACAAGGACCTGCCATTCCGTTGCGCAGAGTTCGGTACTGTATATCGCTATGAGAAGTCAGGTGAGCTTCACGGACTCACCCGTGTACGTTCATTCACACAGGACGATGCGCACATCTTCTGCCGTCCTGATCAGGTGAAGAGCGAGTTCCTCCGTGTTCTCGACATCATCCAGGCTGTATTCTCAATCTTCGGCTTCAAGGATGATCAGGTAGAGTTCCAGATTTCTCTCCGTGACCCTAACGACAAGGATAAGTACATCGGTACTGACGAGATGTGGGCTTCTGCTCAGAACGCTATCATCGAGGCTTGTAAGGAGCGTGGTCTCAACGCACGTCAGGAAGAGGGCGAGGCAGCATTCTATGGTCCTAAGCTCGATTGTATGGTTAAGGATGCTATCGGCCGTCGCTGGCAGTTGGGTACTATTCAGGTTGACTACAACCTCCCAGTTCGTTTCGACCTCGAATACACAGCAGAGGACAACTCAAAGCAGCGCCCTGTAATGATTCACCGTGCACCATTCGGTTCTATGGAGCGTTTCGTTGCCGTTCTCATCGAGCACACAGCAGGTCACTTCCCACTCTGGCTCACACCAGATCAGGTTGCTATCCTCCCAATCTCTGAGAAGTACAACGACTATGCAGAGCAGGTACGTCGCTTCCTCGATACAAAGGGTGTTCGTGCAACCGTTGATAACCGTAACGAGAAGATCGGCCGTAAGATTCGTGACAACGAGTTGAAGCGTGTTCCTTACATGGTTATCGTTGGTGAGAAGGAGGCAGCAGAAGGCAATGTGGCAATGCGTCAGCAGGGTGGTGGCGAGCAGGCTGTCATGTCAATGGCAGAGTTCGCACAGCGCATCAACGACGAGGTTGCAGAGCAGCTCTCAGCTACCAATATTGAGCCAAAGGACTAGGACTGGCGTCAATTGACAATTGATAATTGATAATTGAAAATTAAGGCTATCGCAGTATGGGATATTGCGGTAGCCTTTTTTAGTTATATCTGAATTTATCGTGAGTTCTATTTGTCGTCGTAGTGTCCGTAGGAGGAGAGGACAAGGACGAGGACTTCCGTGTCGTTTATGGTATAAATCAAGCGATGCTTCTTGGTGATGCGACGACTCCACTGTCCGGCACGATCACCTTTCAGTTGCTCAGGCTTACCTGTGCCAATTTGTGGATGATCCATAAGTTCTTCAAGCAACTTACCTAGTTTCAGAAAGGCTTTCGGCTCTTCCCGTTTCAGGCGTTGCATATCCTCTTTTGCCTTATCGGTATAGTCAAGTTTATACATAATCGCTTAAAGACTATTTAGAAATTGATTCAGTTCTGCTTTTGATTCAATCCTATGTACACGTCCTTGACGAGCCTGTTCCAGGGATTCATCTATCTTGGCGAAGAACTCCTCCTTCGTCATTAGTGTAGGGTCTGCCTTTGAGGCTGTCAGCTTCTTGGCATATTTAAGCATCTTTGCCATGAGGCTCTCGTCCTCGGCTATTATGCTCAACTGGCGGAATAGTTCCGCATTCATCTCTACTGCTGTCATAATTATTCAGATGTTTGGTTTTGCCGGCAAAGTTACAAATAATTCTTGAATAAATGTAATATTAAGATGAAAAAGAATTGTAAAAACGGTAAATCAAAGTCAGGATGGGCATTGGCGTTTGTTCCAATGTAGCTTGATTTTTCCAGACAAATGTATTTTCGCTGAATAAATCTCGCTTTTCGCTGAATATTTTTCCTGATATGGTGTGAATTATGTATTTTTGCAACAGAAAATATTAATCGCATTTTTTGATAAGTTATGAAGAGTTTTATATTAGGAATCTTAATGACGGTAGGGGCATTGCCAGCAATGGCTGGCAATTATCCCTATCTGACATTCAAGTTGATGGACGGGGCGAAAGTTTCTGTTCCTGTCACCTCACTGACGTTGTCTGTCAATGGCACTACGCTAAAAGCTGGTTCGCAGACATTCACAATCTCTAACCTTTCGAAGATGTATTTCTCATCAACGGATGAGACGACAAACGGGGCTACGGCGATAGAGGAACTTACTGCCGATGACCTTGAGGGTAAGGAAATCTATGACCTCAACGGGCATCGACTTGCCTCTGATGCTCAGTTGCCTCGTGGTGTGTATATCGTAAAGAGCAAGAACAAAACCTGTAAAATAGTGGTAAAATGAAGAAGATATTTGCACTCATTTCTGCGCTCGTGCTGACGATAGCAGCTACGGGACAGACGCTGAACGTCAAGGTGGGCAATGTCATCTATCAGTATCCTGCCTCTCTGACAGGTGAGATGACATACAGCAACGGCACTACGCTTACCATTATGGATAAGACGTTTACGCTCAGCGAGATAGATGCTATGACGGTGGATGATTCCGAGGTAGAGAACAACCGAGTGACGGTGGAGTACGAATCATCATCGGCAAAGGTGTATGTGGCTGGTAATGTGGCGAAATATGTTTCTCCGACTATCAATGGCGCACACGTCACCATAGCGCAGAGCAATACCTCTGCCGTGGATGATGATGAGATAACGTATCAGTTGAGTGGCACGACCTCCAACGGTTCGCTATCGCTTTCTGGCTCATATAAATGCACGGTTTCCTTGGCAGGTGTGACATTGACGAACCCAAGCGGTGCGGCTATCAATATCACCAACTCAAAGCGCATTCAGATAAGCGCGAAGAAGGGTACTGTGAATACGCTGGCTGATGGCGCTAACGGTTCGCAGAAGGCATGTATATATAGTAAGGGACAGATACAGTTGCAAGGTGGTGGTACGCTGAATGTTTCGGGCAATACAAAGCACGCAATAAAGAGTGCATCCTATGTATCAATAAAAAACCTGACGCTGAATATCACTTCTGCTGTAGGCGACGGTATCAGTTGCGAGGAATATATGCTGATGAAGAGCGGTGTGGTGACTATCAGCGGAGTGGGCGATGATGGCATACAATGTGACCTTGGCGGTACTACTTCTACTGGTGAGACTGCCGACCATGACGATGAGGATAGCGGAAACGTGTATATCGAGGGCGGTACGCTGACTATTACCACTACGGCAGTAGCATCAAAGGGCATAAAGGCTGATGGTGATATTCGCGTAATCGACGGCATTGTCAATGTAACGACCACTGGCAATGGTACTTACGATACAGACGATGAGGATGCGAAGGGATGTGCAGGATTGAATGCTGATGGCAACATGACTATCAGCGGTGGTACTCTCACGCTGAAATCAACAGGTTCGGGCGGTAAGTGTATCAAGGTTGACGGTAAGCTCAACGTTTCGGGCGGTGTGATTGAGGCAACTACGACAGGTGGCACATACAAATACGGTAATGCTGATACCCAACCAAAGGCTATCAAAAGCGATGGTGACATGACTATCAGCGGTGGTACGATTAAGGCTACTGTAAGCGGTCATGAGGCTATCGAGACAAAGGGCGAGATGACTATCACAGACGGCTATGTATATGCCTTTAGTTCTGCAGATGATGCTATCAATGCGTCAAGCCACATGTATCTGAAAGGCGGTACGGTGATAGGCGTGAGCAATGGCAATGACGGTATTGATACCAATGGCAATATGTTTATCTCGGGTGGTACTATCATTGCGTGTGGAGCAGGACAGCCAGAATGCGGACTTGATGCCGCTGAGCGTTACAATCTCTATATCACAGGCGGTACTGTGCTTGGCATTGGCGGTGGCAACAATACCGTGACCTCAACAAATGGTTCCCAGTGTGTTCTCTCTACTTCGGGCGCAGCAACGGCTGGTACGGAGGTAAGCATTAAGAACGGCTCTACGACTCTGGCTACTTTCACTATTCCTGACGGCTATTCACCTTCAAGTGGTGGATTCGGAGGCGGTGGTCCTGGCGGCGGATTCGGAGGCTTTGGCGGAGGTCCTGGCGGATTTGGTGGCAATCAGAGTAGTGGTAGTTTTAGCTATCTGCTCAGTTGTCAGGGACTAACATCTGGCTCTACTTATACCGTTACAATCGGTTCTTCGTCAACCTCATGCAAGGCTGCTACGAGCTATGCAGGAAGGTAATGGGTAAGTGAATAGTGAATAATGAAAAGTGAATAATACTTAATACTGGTGGACACCATTATGAATTATCGCTATATGTCCAAATCGCGATAGCAGTATTTTTCACTAAGTATTATTCACTATTCACTTTTCACTATTCACTTTCCAATATTCTCCTTTTTCTTACGTTATTTATATGATAAAATTACAATGTATGAAGCAGTCGCGACTGGAAAACATTATATACTTGGCGGTGTGGGGCTTGCTCTTTGCTGCTCCATTGCTGAGTCTGTATGTGCGGACGGTAAGCGACACGAACATCGAGTTCAACTGGACTGAGGTGTTCATCGTATGGCGGCATTTCGCAGTCTATCTGCTGCTGTTCCTTGTGCATAATTTCCTGCTTGCACCGCTGCTCGTACATAGGCAAAAGCGAATATTGTATTTCTCACTCGTGACCGTGCTGCTCGTGGCATTCGTTTCATACCGCTACTGTAGCCGACCAGATAGGAAAGACCACCACATGCCGCCTATGGAGAAGCCTCTTCCGCCGCCATCAACCAAAGCGGGGGAAATGATGGGTAAGAAACCGCCATTTAGGCATCATCCTCCTCCATTTAGGAGAGATATGAAAGAACATGACGTTCCGCCACCTTTCTTCTTTATCGGTGAGCACGAGATTATGGCTATCGTGGTGTTGCTACTGATGTTCGGTGCAAATCTCGGCATAAAGAACTATATCCGAAGCCGTGACGATAGAAAGCGCCTCGTGGAACTGGAGAAGCAGAATCTGGAACAGCAACTGGAATACCTTCGCTATCAGATTAATCCGCATTTCTTCATGAACACGCTCAACAATATCCATGCCTTGGTGGATTTCGATCCGGCAAAGGCGCAGGACACGATTGTTGAACTCTCGAAGATGATGCGTTTCGTGCTATACGAGGGCAACAAGCAGAGTGTACCACTCTCGCGTGAGCTTGACTTCATCAGGCACTATGTCACGCTGATGCAGTTGCGCTATACTGATAAGGTAAAGATAACGTTAGACTTGCCACAGGAAACGCCAGAACGGCAGATTCCGCCGCTGATTCTTGTCACTTTCATTGAGAATGCCTTCAAACACGGTGTGAGCTATCAGCGTGAATCTTTCATCGAAGTGAAAGTGACCGTAGAGAATGAGACGATGCATTTCTGTTGTCTTAACTCGAAGGCAGACCACCCAAACGAGGAGAAGGGTGGGGTAGGACTTGCCAATGTCCGCAAGCGTCTTGATCTGATTTATGGTGAAAGGTATAGGCTTAATATCAAAGACAGATCAGAAGCTTATCATGTTGAGCTTGGAATACCTCTGAAATAGTAAATGAATAGTAAATTGTAAATAGTGAAATAGTAAATGTCTCTCCGTTGTCTCGCCATAGATGATGAACCGCTTGCTCTCAAGCAGCTTGTGACCTACATCGACAAGGTTCCGTTCCTTGAACTTGCCGCCCAGTGCCAGAGTGCCTTGGAGGCTCGTGAGTTCTTGGAGAATGACACTGTTGATGCTATCTTCTGTGACATCAACATGCCCGACCTCAACGGAATGGATTTCGTGAAATCACTTGCCGTGCCTCCACTCGTAGTCTTCACCACCGCCTATTCGGAGTATGCCGTTGAGGGTTTCCGAGTAAATGCTGTTGACTATTTGTTAAAGCCTTTCGGTTTGCAAGAGTTTCAGAGGGCGGCGCAAAGGCTATGTGAGAGAATGGGGCAGTCCCAGCCTTTTCCAAAGGAGGAAACAGAGACAGACACGCTATTCCTCAAGACCGACAACCGTATCGTGAACGTGAATATCTCGGATATCCGCTACGTCGAGGCAATGAGCGAGTATCTGAAGGTATGGATTGACAGTCAGCCGAAACCTATTGTCACCCTCCTTTCAATGAAGAAGATAGAGGAAAGACTGCCTAATTACTTCATGCGCATACACCGTTCTTATATCATCAATCTCACTAAGATTCAGGAAGTGAACAAGAATCGAGTCATCATGGGGACTGATGCCTATCTCCCCATTGGGGACTTGTACAAAGATGCCTTCCTGAAGTATCTAAGTACGAGATTTCTAAGTAGATAACAAGGTTGGGAGTTGATTTTTTAAGTGTTGTAAATACATTTGTAATCAATCAGTTACGCTATTTACTTGTTTTTGTGTGTATGAAAACGATTGTGTTTCTGTGTGTGTAGAGAAAAATTCATTTTTTTGTAAAAAAACAAGGGAAAAATTTGGATATTTCATTTATTTTTTGTTATTTTGCACTCACAACCGAAAAGGTAATATTGGTGGAAACAGCCACTCTTGCATATAGAAAGCGTTGACTTGCATTTATTTCCATAACAAAAAAACAGGAATTGCAACTAATAGAAACATGGACATAATATAATGTATAGTTGATTCTCCCCGTTTTCACATTATGTGAGATAAGGAAAAGATAGAAACAAAATAAAACATGGTATTGGGAGACAGCCATAAACATTTATTTCCATTTCCAGAAACTATGAAAAAGAAAATATATGATGTCGTGAAACATATTCTCCTTTGATAAGTTCATACGGAGATGTGATAATAGGTTTACTGGTATTGAAAATATTCAATGCTGGGTGAGGTGATTATATGTCTAACTTGCTGGTTTTCGTATCAACAAGTCTAATTGATAATGGTGTTTAATATCAACTACGGAAGTAATATGCTAAGTAAGTCGAGTAATATGGTTTTAGGTAATTAGAATGGTTTATTGGGATAACTCTGGGTAGGGCGGAAGTGATTCCTCCCTACTTTTTTTTGTGTGCTCGTTTTTAGTCTGGAAGATTAAACGTGAAGATGCAAAGAAAACTCTGCGTCTTCGCGTCTCTGCGTTTGAAAAAATAAACGCAAAGTTGCAAAGAAGCAGAGTTTTTTCTTAATATTTTAATCTCTTAATTTCTTAATCTCTCCCTATTCTTCCACGATTGGGTACAACTCGATGAACTCACCCTGATGACTCTTGCCATCGTTGATAAGCTCGGCGAACTTCTCGCCCACGGTGTCAATGTCGTGGAAGCCAGGCAAAGCCATATTGCCGTTGAGGTCGGTAGTTGTAGGTCCTGGATGAACAGTAAAGATCTCGACAGGGATATTGTTCTGCTGGAATTCCATTGCCATGATACCCGTCATCGCATTCTGCGAAGCCTTACTTGCAACGTATGCCAGAGGATGCCAGTAAGGACTCACCTCCGATGGAACAGTTACATTCGCGATCCTGCCCTCGTTCTTCTGAATCAGAGGCAGAACAGCCTTTGTCAAGGCAAACGTACCGATATAGTTCACATCAAGCGTCTCCTTGATATCCTTGATTTCGGTCTCCCAACTCTTGTGAGCCATATTGCCCGGAATACCCGCATTGTTCACAAGTAGTGAAAGCTCAGGATATTTCGCATTAAGCTCATCAGCCGCACTCTTGATAGAGTCGAGGTCTGAAAGCTCCACCTTTACCCAACCTGCCACATCAATGTTCAGAGTCTTCAATTCTGCAATGGCATCATTAGCACGCTTCTCGTCACGTGCACCGAGGATAACCCTCCAGCCACTAAGTCCCAGATACTTTGTTATTCCAAATCCAATGCCCTTATTGGCACCTGTCACAAATACAGTCTTACTCATATCATTTCTGTTTTATTTTTTCAAGTCTATTCAATATGCAAAAATACACATAATAACGTTTCGTCATTATGCGTAGTTCCGAAAATGGCAATATTTATTCCTAAAAAAGAATAAGTGTCATCATATTTAATGTAATTTTAATGAATTAATGAAGATTAGCAACAAACTGCTTTTAACTGAAATTATCGAACTGGCATTGAATTAGCAAGGCCTATGTAAGTCCCTTGCAAATCCCATGTAAGTCCCATTTTTCGCCCATTACCAGGAGCGGATTTGAAACGGACTTATAGCGAAGGAAGAGCGAAGGATCAACGAAGACATTACCACCTTTGAAATTGCTCACTTTTACATTTAGAAAAACAGAATTTTTACACTACTCTGCAACTCATCACCCATAGCGCTGTAATGAAGTGTGAGTCATATAGTTGCGGCGGTGATTCATTTTACTTCACTCGTCACCCACTCATCACTCTCACATGGCATATCCGTCTGATATAGAATAACTTGCAGAGCCAATTCACTCGTCACCCTAAAAATGGGTGACGAGTGGTGAGAGGGTGAATTGTGTGTGTGTAACATTCATATTATCAATAAGATACACGGATTTTGGTGATGAGTTGGGTGACGAGTGGCATAGGTCGAATCAACGTTGTAATCCTCAATGATACAATAACTTACAGCGCTACGGGTGATGAGTGACGAGTTTTTTCAAAACTCTTTTTTTGAGCATAAAATTGTAATCTCCACATTGCAATCTGAATCTTTTGTTGAAAATTCCTTTGCTTTTTTTGTATAATGAGAAAAAGTTTGTATCTTTGCACTTGAAGAATCAAAGACCGTGCGCCAGCCTTTGGGGGCTGACACGCACTTTCTTCTTCGTGCGAGCCTAAGTTTGCACCCAAAGAACATACACCAGCTTTAAAGGGCAGATGTGCATTCATCAAGTATTAAAAGAAAGGAGTTATCATGGCTGATCTCATACGTTTTGACTGGGCTATTAAACGCATACTTCGCAACAAGGCAGATTACTGCATTGTTGAGGGATTGCTTACTGTTTTGCTTGGCAGACAGATTCGCATCAAATCACTTTTGGAGAGCGAAGGCAATAAGGAAACGGAGAGCGACAAGTTTAACCGTGTGGATATCCTTGCAGAGGATGAGAAAGGTGAACTGATGATTTTTGAGATACAAAACAACCGAGAGCTTGATTATTTCCATCGCATGGCGTATGGTACATCAAAGGTGTTGTCGGAATATCTCAAAGAGGGTGAGCCGTATGAAAAGATTCGTAAGGTTTACTCCATAAATATTGTCTATTTCTCTCTTGGGCAGGGTGACGACTACGCTTATCGTGGTACAACCCAGTTTGTAAGTATGCACGATGAGAATGATATTCTTAAACTGTCTGCTGCTCAGCGTAAAGCCTTTGGATGTGATATGCCGTCAGATGTTTTTCCTGAGTATTACCTGCTTCGTGTGGATAAGTTTGACAAGTTGGCCACTACTCCTCTTGACGAATGGATTAGTTTCTTAAAAACAAGCGAGATACCTGTTACCTTCAATGCCCCAGGACTTCCCGAGGCTCGTGAACGTCTTCGTGTAGATTCTTTGTCTGATGAGGAAAAGAAAGACTATCATCGTATGATGGAAAATCTTCGCTATCAGCGTAGTGTCATTAAGACTGGCAGAGAGGAAGGCAGAGAGGAAGGACGCGAGGAAGGCTTGATTGAAGGTCGAAAGGAAGGTATAATCCAAATCGCTCAAAACATGAAGAAAGAGGGTCTTTCTGTTTCTCTGATTGTAAAGATGACAGGATTGTCTGAAGAGGAAATTTACAAATTGTAATATCGTTTAGAGTTCACCAGTAAATTTGTGAACTAACAAATGAAAAATGAATGGTAAAGGTGGGTTAATAGATTAAGGGATTAAACGCATAAATAGTGTTTAATCCCTTAATTGCTTAATCTATAAACTCCACGAGGCGGGTGCCGTCTGGCTGCTCGGTGATAGAGACCTTAACTGTGTCGACTGGTAGGATGTCCTCAATGAGTTCTGGCCATTCCATGAGACAGACAGAGCCTGACTCTACATAGTCCTCGAAACCGATGTCATAGACCTCTTCCTGCTTCTTAATACGGTAGAAGTCGAAGTGATAGACAGGTTCACCCTGTCCGTCGGTATATTCGTTTACGATGGCAAAGGTTGGGGAGGTTATGACGTCCTTCACGCCCAGTTCCTCACATATTGCCTTGATGAATGTTGTCTTGCCTGCGCCCATGTGGCCGTAGAAGGCAAAGATGGTGTTGTCGCCCATAGCAGCCACGAATTGTTTGGCTGCGGTTGAAATTTCTGAGAGAGAATTTATTTTAATTTCCATAAGATGAATTTACTATTTAGCTAATTACTATTTACTGTTTATTTACTATTCCTTTTATATTTACTATTTACCATTCGACTTTTGGACTGACGATAAATAGTACATCAACCAAATAGTACATAAATTGTAAATAGTAAATCTGTAAATTGTAAATAAGATTTACTTCTTCCTCCCCTTCATCGTGATGAGTGGGATGAGCATTTCTTCCATAGAGATACCACCGTGCTGGAAGGTGTCCTTATAATACTGCACGTAGTAGTTGTAGTTGTTCGGGTAGGCAAAGAAGTCGTTGCCGGTAGCGAACACATAGCTCGTGGAGAGGTTCGGGGCAGGGAGTTGCGCCTTCTGTGGCTCTTTGATGACGAAGAGATCCTTACTATTGTATGACAGGTTCTTGCCGAGCTTGTAACGTAGGTTGGTGTTGGTGTTACGATCGCCCACAATCTTCACAGGACGGTCGGCACGTATGCTACCGTGGTCGGTAGTGAGGATTACGCGATAGTCGGTCTGGGCGAGGGCGGTGAAAAGTTCGGAGAGCACGGAGTGCTTGAACCAACTCAGGGAGATGCTACGGTATGCGCTCTCGTTGCTTGCAAGCTCGCGCACCATCTTCGACTCTGTTCGTGCGTGGGATAGCATATCAATGAAATTGATAACTACCACGTTGAGGTCGTTCTGCTGTAGCGACTTGAACTGCTGCATGAGTTTGTCGCCACCGTTGGAGTCGTTTATCTTATGATAAGAGAACGTGTCGTGACGACGATAGCGTTCTATCTGTGTCTTGATAAGTGGTGCCTCGTTGAGGTTCTTGCCTTCGTCCTCATCCTCATCAACCCATAGGTCAGGGAACATCTTGGCTATCTGCTGCGGCATGAGTCCGCTAAAGATGGCGTTACGCGCATACTGCGTGGCGGTTGGCAGGATACTGGTGTAGAGGTCTTCTTCGATGTCGAACATATCACCTATCTCCTCGGCAAGCACACGCCATTGGTCGAAACGGAAGTTATCAATAACGATGAGGAACACCTTTTCACCCTTGTCGAGAAGTGGGAACACCTTGGTCTTGAAAATGTCGGGGGACATCGTTGGGTGCTGGGTGCTGGGTGTTAGGTGTTGGTTAGGTGCCACCCAATCCATATAGTTCTTCTTGATGAACTTTGCGAAACCAAGGTTAGCCTCTTCCTTCTGCATCTTAAGCATCTCCGTCATTGACGACTGAGTGGCGGAGAGTTCGAGTTCCCATCGCACAAGGAGCTTATACACCTCTTTCCAATCGTCGATGCTACGGCAATCGGAAATCTTCATTGATATGTTCTGGAAGTTCTGCTGATAGCCTGTCTGTGTCACTTCGGTGACAATCTCGCGGCTGTGTATGTTCTTTTTCAGGGAGAGGAGAATCTGCATGGGATTGACAGGCTTGATGAGATAGTCGGCAATCTTTTTGCCGATAGCCTGATCCATGATGTCCTCCTCCTCGCTCTTTGTTACCATGACGACAGGAGTCTGCGGCTGTATGTCCTTGATGCGCTGGAGAGTTTCGAGTCCTGACATACCAGGCATCATCTCGTCGAGGAAGACGAGATCGAATGTCTGTTGCTGACATTGCTCAACGGCATCGAGGCCATTGCTCACCGTCACTACATCGTAGCCTTTCTTCTCAAGGAAGATGATATGGGCGCGGAGATGCTCAATCTCGTCGTCAACCCAAAGTAAATGTCCGTTTGTCATAGTAAAGCCCCCCAGCCCCCCAAGGGGGAGTTTTTTTTATAGTAATGAATGTTCACTACCATAACCGCAGAGGGCATTGCGGAATTAAAAGATTAAACTTTTATGCTATTATCCCCATAATGGGAAAATGTATCTAAAGAACTCCCCCTTGGGGGGATGGGGGGCTAAAACCCTTCCAACTCATAGTACTCATCCTCAAGGAGCTTGGAGTCTTCCTTCTGACTGTCATCGAGGATGATGTTCTCCTCTTGCTGAGGCTCTTCTGGTTTCTTAGAATCCTCAACGATGATGATTTCCTCTGTCGGAGTGTTGCTGACCTCTGGAGTATTCTCCTCAAGGATGAAGCTATCCTCTTGCTGTGGCTGAACAGGAGTCTCTTCTTCCGTAGGAATTGAAATCACATCCTCTTGTTGCGGCTGAACAGGAGTATCTTCTTCCGTAGGAATAGAGATCACATCCTCTTGCTGTGGCTGAACTGGAGTTGCTTCTTCCGTAGGAATTGAAATCACATCCTCTTGCTGTGGCTGAACAGGAGTTGCTTCTTCCGTAGGAATAGAGATTACATCCTCTTGTTGTGGCTGAACTGGAGTTGCTTCTTCCGCAGGAACAGAGATCACATCCTCAAGCGGATTCTGAATCGGAACCTCATTATTAGGTACTGGGATTGTCTCTTCCAATTGATTCTGAACAGGAACATCCTCGTTAGGAACGACAATGTCGGTCTCTGGTTGAGCCTGAACTGGTGTCTCTTCCGTCGGAACGGCGATAGGCTCTTCCATCTGAGGAATGATGGCATCCTCCTGTGGCATATCCAATCCGAATGAGTTGTTAGTGCCATCCTCGCCCTCTTCATCCTCTGAGCCTGAAACAGGTGCTGCGCCATTTGGTGCAACGGTCTCGGAAGGTAGGGCTGGAGCTACTTCCACATTCCTTCTGTTCAAGTCCTTCTCTATTTCCTTCTCGTCGTAGTCAGGTTCATAGAGCATATAAGGATTGTCTGCCTTGAGAGGCTGGAAATGCTCTGTGTAGAAGGCATCGTAGTCGTTGTAACTATACTGAGTGCCGAGCATAGGCAGATTCTCGTTGCTTATCACGACTGAGCGACTACCCTTTGCCGCATTCATCATGCCATCGTTCTTGTAAAGCACACGGGCATACTGTCGAGCCTCGTCGAATGAGCGGAATCCTGTCACCATCATCTGATGAAGTCCTGCGGCATCGGCTATCTCTATGTTGAAGTTGCGAACCACGAAGTTCGTGAAGTTGAACCTTGCCAACTGGAACAGCAACTTGTTCTCGCTTATGGAATCTGGATTATACACGAACATGAAGGTGAACTCCGTGTTACGTTCATCAGAGAATCCCTTGGCATTTGTTGTGTCCTTATCTGCCATTACGGCTGTACGGCGATTCCATACATCGCTCATGCTGAAATTACCGCCCATAAGTGTGCGACCCTGACGAACTCCGTTGATTATCATACCTGCCAGTTCGCTTACCTTGCTCTGCGGATATGCCTTTACGAGTGTGTCAAGTCGGGCAAGACATCCATCTGCATCGCCCTCGTTCAACTGGCTCAGTCCGGAAATGAACAGGAACTTATCCCTGTTGTCGCCCATTGGGAAACGCTTGTCGGATATGCCTGAGTTCTTCTTCACCTCCTCAAAGCGGTCATTCTGGAAGGCATCGTATGTGGCTGCATAGAGTGAATCCTCTATATGAGTGCCGTATTTCGCATTATCTTCGAAATATGGATCGGTGAGAATGGTTGTCCACTTTGAATCCTTGCACTCATTCTTCATCTTGTTGAGGAATGTCTGTGCCCTGAGATGATCGCCCTTGCGAGAGTAGAGCAAGAACATGTGGTAATACACCTCATCCTTTGTCTGAGTATCAGGGAAGTCCTTAAGCAGACGAATGAACGATTTCTCGGATAGGTTCAGATTGTCGAGCTTATCCTTGAAGATTACGCCTGAATGAAACAGGCCATCCTCTATCTGGGCATTACTTTCCTCAAGCTGCTCTGGTGTGAATGGAATCTGCGCCAGATAATACTCACGCTTGTGAGGGTCGTTGGCTGCCGTGTCAAGACGTGCCTTCTGCTTCTCCGCCTTTTCCTCAACGGCTGCTATGGAGTCGCGCTGAGCCTCAGTAAGCTCTTGCTCTTCCGTTTCCTCGCTACCTATGTTTCCGACAACGGACTTATTGACACGCTGCCAGTTATCCACGTTGTCGCGCTTACCCCATGTGCGGGCAAAAGCTTGCTTTCCTTGCTGTACGGTCGTAGGATTGTAGAAATACCAGGTGGCATTCTGACGGTTGTTTCCGGTCGGGCGTTGAGGGGTTGTCTTGTTCTGCCTCTGCCCAGTATTGTTCTTTGCCTGTACCTCAGCCACCCTTGCCTCTGCCTCCTTGTCGCGCTCTTCCTTTTCCTTTTTCTTCAAGGCTGTAATCACACGGTCTATGGCGGCATTACGATCTTTCTCACTCATCTTGGCAAGAAGCTGGAGAGAGTCCTGAAGCTCTACTGCATTGGTAAATGGCGTGAGTTCATCGAGTATCTTACTACGCTCAGAAAGCTGCTTGTAGTCGTCACGATCCTTGTCGAGAAGTCCGATAGCCTCACCATAGCAACGACCGGCATCGCCGTATTTCTCCTTTGCCCAGTATAGGTCGCCGAGATGCAGAAGCAGCACGCCCTTCTCTATTCCCGAGCGTGTAGCCTTCTTGTTTCCTGCCTCGTATGCGTAGATAGCCTGAGTGGTATCTTTCAGGGTGAGGTAGATGTTTCCGATGGCATAATACACCTGATCGAGATATTCCTTGTTGTTCTCGTCGGATGCCATACGCTTCAGGCGACTGATCATCTTTCTCGCCTGAGTTCCGTCTGCCAATACCTCGGTCATGGCTATTCGGGCATTAAACTGCACCTCATACGGAGGGTTCTGGCTTATCACCTTCTTGAAAGCCTTGTATGCCTCTTCCTTATGTCCGAGAGCCGCCTCTACCTGTCCGAGCAGGTAGTATTCCCTTGCACGTTGCTTTGAGCGCATCTCGTGCTTTACCACCTTTCGCAGATATTTCTCAGCCTTCTCAAGGTCACCAATGTGCAGATAATAGTCGGCGTATGTATAGTCCCATTCCTTCTGCGCACGCCAGTCTATAGAATCTCGCTGAGTATTGCGAATCACATCCTCTGCATCGTAAATCCAGTCCTGCTCTATGTAGCATTTTGCCAGCCAGGCACGAGCCTTGCCATAGATAGCCGGCTGGGTCTTATAGAGGCGGCACATATAGGTAAATGTAGATGCGGCCTCGTCAAAAGCTCCCTTATAGAACTGCGACCTACCCATCAGCATCCATGCTCGCCACAGGAAAGGGTTGTATTCCTTACGGTTCAGCCATTCAATATCCCTTTCGGTCTTCTTGCGCGACTTTTTCCATTCCGGACGTGCCGTGATGCTATGCAGTTTTATCGTCTTCTGGCACTTCTCAATGGCAGTCTCGTAGTGGCTCTTTCCCAGTTCCCTACTTGCCTTATTGCCCACGGTATAGAGAGGCAGCATCTCGGTATAGTTATCCTTATTGCCGTTCTCTTTTTCTATCGAAGCATCTATGTATGCCAGCGTACCGTTATAGTATGTGTTGTATTTTGCCGTAAATGCCTGCCACCAGCGAGTCTGCGCCGTGTTCTTCTTGTTGGAACAGGAGGTAAAGAGGAAACAAATCAAAAAGAGACCCACCCCCAGCCCCTCCCATAAAGGGAGGGGAGTAGATAGTCTTTTCGCTATTGAGGTCAATAACGAAATTATGCTGCCTATTATCGTGCGTATGGATGGCAAAAGGTGTTATGAATCCGTCTTATCCTTGTGATTTGAAGATTGTAACTACTCCCCTCCCTTTATGGGAGGGGTAAGGGGGAGGGTCTGTTAGGATTGTTGGATTTTATAGCCAGCTTTCTCCAAATCCTCCCAGAACCTCGGATAGCTCTTGCTCACCACCTCTGGGTTATTGATGATAAGTCCAGGGAAGAGAATAGCGGCAGGAGCAAATGCCATTGCCATACGATGATCCTCGTAGGTGTCGATAGCTGGCTCTGCATCTGGCTCGCAACGTGTGCCGTCCCATGAGAGTACACCCTCTTCCGAGTCATCGAGCACATAGCCCAGTTTCTTCATCTCCTTCTTCAGAGCCGCTATGCGGTCGGTCTCCTTGATGCGCAAGGTCTGAAGACCAGTGAAGCGGAATGGAATACCCATCAATGCCGTGCAGACAACGAGTGTCTGGGCAAGGTCTGGCTGATTGATGAAGTCGAAGTCAAAGCGTGGCATTGTGCATTTCTGAGCCTTGAGAGCCACATTCGTCGGCACGAGCTTCTTCCTTGTGGCAAAGGCGGTCTTCACGCCAAGTACGCTGAACATATACCTGATGTCTGAATCGCCCTGACGAGAGCCGTCCATGAGTCCTGTGAGGGTTATCTGGCTTCTGGGTGATGGGTGTTGGGTGTTGGTGGCTACATTCATCAGAGCCGCCATTTCGTACCAATAGCTTGATGCGCTCCAGTCGTTCTCAATGAAGAAGGCACGCACCTTATAGCCTCCTGCCTTTACTCGGATTGTAGAGCCGTCTGTCCATTCAGCATCAGCTCCAAACTCCTGCATCGTGCAGATCGTCATCTCTATGTAAGGACGGGAAATGATATCGCCCGTAAGACGCAGCGTCAGACCGTTTGTCAGTCTCGGACCTATCATCAGCAATGCCGAGATATACTGTGAGGACACGTTTCCCGGAATCTCAAGCAGACCGCCAGCCAGTTTCTTTCCGCGGATTTTCAAAGGTGGAAAGCCCTCTTCCCCTGCATATTCAATATCAGCACCGAGATTGCGCAAGGCATTCACAAGCACCTCAATAGGGCGGTGCTTCATACGATCCGTACCGGTAATGACGTGCTCCTCACCCTCCGTAACCGAGAGCAGGGCGGTAGTGAAGCGCATTGCAGTACCAGCCGCCTTGATGTTGATCTCGTAAGGCATATCGCGCAAGGCATTCACCATGACATCCGTATCGTCGCAGTCGCTCAGGTTCTCAGGTGTCTCCTTACTGCCAGAAAGGGCATTGATGATGAGAGCACGGTTGCTGATGCTTTTAGAAGCCGGAAGGTCTATTGTACAGTCCATCGCCTTTGGGGCGTATAATCTATATTGCATGTTGTTTCTTTATCTTTTTTATTATTTATATTATAACGTATCCAACGGCGATTTATTGTAAACTATTAATTCTCGTGGCTCTTCTCTTCCTCTTATGTTGCTCTTCTCTTCCTCTTCTTTAGCTCTTCTTCATATTCGCTTCTCCTTCGCTATTCCTCCGATGTTACTCCATCGTTACTCCATCGTTACTCCATCGTTTGTCCATCGTTTCGATGGAGTAACGATGGAGTAACGATGGAGTAACCTATGACTCAGAACGGAGAAATGAGTATGAAATGGCTTGGGAAACGTGAATTTGTTCCCCTTATTCTTTTTTTTAAATTGCACAAGCGAAAACAAAATTAATATCAGAATTAACGTCTAAATTTATGTCCTAATTAATGTTTCGCCGTAAGGCATTTTTTTTATAACACATTAATTTGGACGTTAACTAGGACATTAATTGAAACATTAATTTTTTTTCAACGCAAAGACTTTCCCAAGGGAGGGATATTTTATACACATCAATACTAACCCCAAAAAGCCCTCCCTTGGGGAAGTCCGATGTTGATAATATCGGAGTATGTGTCAGGGGTTGGGTGGGTCTAAATTAACGTTTTGTTACTGTTACACGATTGCAAAAGAGAAAAATTTTAGGTTTTTTGTGATTTTTTTAGAAAAATGATAGGATTTTGTGATTTTTTTTGTAACTTTGCACCCTGTAAATTCCATTACATAAGGACTTTATCGGAAAATTCAAGACGTAAATATTATTATAACATTAAAAAAAATGAGAAGAAATTCAATTTCATTGATGCCGGCTGCCTCATGGCTCGGCAACGTAAAGAGTGCAGCTATCGTGCTGCTCGTCATGCTATTCTCCTCCGCTACTGCATGGGCGGATGATAGTGGCACATGTGGTGACAACCTGACATGGGTGTTTACGGAGAGCGACCATACGCTTACCATTAGTGGTGAAGGCGATATGTATAATTATAACTCTGCCAATA
>Ga0310695_10007073_pt1 | contig 18120 bp, 8 predicted proteins | sample RumenRJG_04DNA_FD_203882 | JGI IMG/M metagenome (GOLD analysis project Ga0310695, IMG submission 203882) | Bovine rumen microbial communities from Lethbridge, Alberta, Canada - RJG_04 (v2) (version 2) | ecosystem: Host-associated > Mammals > Digestive system > Stomach > Rumen | place: Canada...
AAATGTCCAGAATGCAAAACAGTTCTTGATAGAGACGTAAATGCGGCAATAAACATTCTTAACCGTTGGGACAACGGGGCTGGCCTGGTTTAAATGTTCTAGGAATCCACGACTTCTACAAGTCGTGGTAGTTCAAGAATCGTATAGATGAAGCATGTAACTTGTTTGAAGATGGATATGTATGTTCTCAGGCTGTTTTTGGTGTTTTTTGTGAAGAATTCGGACTTTCCAAAAATGATGCTTTCAAAATCGCAGCATGCTTTGGCAGCGGTATGCGCCAGGCAGAAGTCTGCGGAGCATGCACTGGGGCTTTAATGGCAATCGGCCTAAAGTATGGTGAGGATAAGAAAACCTGTGATAGGCTTTCAAACAGGTTTTTTGAAGAATTTAGAAAAGAAAATGGATCATTTATCTGCAGAGATTTGCTTGAATGTGATATCAGTACTCCTGAAGGGGTTAAATATGCTTTGGACAATAATCTTTTTAAGGAATTCTGTCCGAAAATGGTTGCATCTGCTGTTAAAATCACAGAAAAAATATTTGATGATTAATATTTTGTTGTATTATTCCGATTGGCTTTTCTTGTCCAATTGTTGATGAGTTAAGTCTCTTCAATATAGCTAAAAAAAGAAATGGTTGAGAGATAAATCTCAACTTGTTATTGTAATTTTATTTGCAATTCTAGCTCCATTTGCATACATTGATGTAATTATATACTCTCCGGCCATTAATCTGATATTTAAACGGGCGATACCATTTTTATCAGTTGTTTTATTATAGAATACTCCGTTCACGTTGAAAGTGATAGTTTCACCGGCCAAAGCTTTTCCCTGCCCGTCTAGGAGTTGTGCTTTGAATTGGGAGCCGTCTAAATATTTCATTTCCATGTCTGTTGCGTTTAGTATTGGCAGTACTGTGATGTTGTATGACATTTGAAGGCCGGTTAACGGGTCAACAGCTGTTAATATGTATTCTTTAGGATTTAAGTTGATGTTTAGTTTGGCTGTTCCGTTTTCATTTGTTGTACGATTGTATAATACTCCGTTAATGTTCATGGTTATGTTGACTCCACTGACAGGATTACCTGCACCGTCGATTAGTGAAATTTCAAACTGTGATGCATTTTTGTAGTATTTTACCAGGTTTTCAGCCATTAGTGTTGGCAGTACTGTAATGCTGTTTTCAACTGTTGTGCCGTTGAATGTTGTTTTGATTGTGTAATTGGCAGGGTTTAAGTTTATGTTTATTTTTGCAATTCCGTTTTTGTCACTGGTTCTATTGTATGTCTGTCCGTTTATCTCAAAGATTACATTTCCGCCACTAATGTCTATTTTTGCTTCAAATTGGGAATCATTTTTATAGATTTTAACTAAATCTTCGGTATACAATTTCAAATCTTTTGTATAGACTTTTATTGATGCGGTTGTTTTGTTTGATGCTAAATCTATCCAGCCGTTACCGTAATTTGCAAAAGATCTGTTTTCTTCGAAGTGCTGTCTTGAGTATAAAATTAACGGTATTGATTGCTTGGTTATTATTGCTGTAAAATTATCTGCGAATTTTACAGGGATTTCCTGATTCAGTTTAATTGTGTGGAATCCGGAAAATGGGCTTGTGCCGTTTTGGGTTAGTTTCAATTCATCATTAACATAAATTTCTACTGTATATTCTTCATTTGTTAAATTAAAGTATGTTCCTACACCGCTGATTAAATCGTTTCCTACAGAGGTGTATGTATTTTTATATGAGATTGTTTTGTTCATATTTTTAATTTGGAATTCACCGCCAATGTCTGTCTGATAATTTTTGGTGTAATTTTCAGTATTTCCAATAACAAAACCTATTATGACATTTTCCATCATTATACTTTTATCATAATATGAAATGTAGTCATAACCTTTATCACCATGTTCGCTTCCCATACTATTTTTAATAATCCATGCTCCGTCTCCTGGCGGGGTTATGAGGAAGTTGCTTTTGGAGAAATTATCATCCCATCCGACAAGAGATACTGCATGGTTACACTCATGCTCATCACCATATTGGGCTGATGTGTTTTTATTGTAAATTGGTGGAGCGAGATTTGAAGCATAGCCTATTATTAATGATCCGTAATCTATAATTGCACGTTTGATTGCATCATTGTCGGTTGAATTTTTACGTGCTGGAAGTACAATGGCGTCCTGAATGTGAATATTGTCTTTTGTAAGTATGATTGGTGATATTTTTCCATAAGCATCGTAAGCATCATATTCTGTCGGTAATGCACCCAACCAGCTTAAAATATACATCAGGCCAACAGTTCCAAAAGCACCGTCTTCGTATTTCACATCACCATACTTTGAATATTTAAGCATACTATTCTGCATATTGTTTTCTGAAAAATCATATAATGTGCCTGTGTTTTTAAGAAGTGCAGATTCCAATGCTCCACAGGTTCCAAATGTCCAGCACATGCCTGTTGGGCCCTGATCTCTTACAGGGCTTACCCAACCCCAATCCCGTAAGTCAAAACGGGACGGGAGTTTATCCACAACTATCGTGTTATTAATCAGTTCTATTTTGCTGCCTTCATGCTCCAATAAAGAAACATAATTGGTATTGTTTAGGGAAATTAAATCTTCAGTATAGTTGTTGTTATTTAAATTAGCCTTATTTATAAATACTCCGTGAATGGCTTCGCCGTTATTGGTAAAATAAGAATCTGAAATGCTTATATTATTGTCATAACTGTATATTGCATGTTTCATGTTATTTACAAATTTTGAATTTCTAACGGTCAGGTTAGTTAAATCACTGTAAATTGCCCCTCCATTACAATAGTCTTCACTTGAAAGCTTATTGCTGTTGAAGTCAGCATTCTCAATGTTAAGTATGCTATTTGAAACATATACTGCTCCGCCGTCAAATGTTGCACAGCATCCATCAAATGATGTATTATTTATCAGGGTCTCACCGCTTTTTAAGTGAAGTATTGCACCGCCAAATTCCGCAGAACAATTTATAAACTTACAGTTTTTATATTCGATTTTACCGGAGTCATCAATATAGACTGCGCCGCCGTTTCTTCTGGCGGATATGTTTATGAATGTATTATTCTCAAAGTTTGCTTTTCCAACCATTTTCAATAAAAAAGCTCCTCCTGTTCTATTGGAATTCAGATTAATGAATCTGGAATTTTTAACACCGACTTCTTTTACCATTCCAAAAACTGCTCCGTTAAATGTAGTTGAATCACTGAATGTGCAGTTATCAATAAAAAGTTGTGTATCACTACTCATATATAATATTGAAGAATTTCCATTAAAATTACTAAAAATCATATTGTTAATATTTGCAATAGTTCCTTCGGCATATATTGCAGTGCCGGTAACTGAAGTTGAATTAATAAATTTACAATTGTTTAAAGTACTGTTGGATGCAATTAATTCCACTGGTCCATCAATACCTAAGTTATTTTCGAAAATTAAATTATTTAAAGTAATCTGTGAATCCCATCCTTTACCCCAATATTTTATAACCTGTGGAGAATTAATAAATTTAAGGTCGCTGATGGTTATATTCTCTCCGGTTATATTAAAAATCATCGCCTGATTGTTCCCGTCAATAACATGTCCATTTCCATTAATGGTAATATTGTTTTTATTAATTAAGATTCCATTTTTAAAATTCGCATCGCTTTTTTCATCAAATGTATAATCCTGAGCTATTTCCTTTACATTTTCACTATTTTGTATTTCATTGTTTAAATCAGTAAAGTTGCCATCAGCTGAAACTGCGCTGATGGATATTAACATTAAAAATAAAGCTGAAATTAAAATTATTTTTTTAATAATTCCACCCCCTGTTATTAAAATATATTTTTATTTAAAATCCTTTAAATAATTGGTGATTTGGTTTAATAATGAATAGGTTAATTTCTTATTTTTCTATAATGTATCACTGACTTGAAATTAACTCTCATCAATCCCTAAAGTTTAATGTTTCAAGGTTTTCACATAATTTTCAAGCAATTCAAATAATTCTTCTTTTGTTGTGGTTTGAAAAATTTTTTTCTTGATTTCCTGGCTTCCATGCAGATTTTTCATATAGTATGCGGCATTTGTCTTTAATTTATGCATTAGGACTTTATCTTCATAATTTTCAATAATCATGTTAGCATGTTTTTTAAACATGTCCAATTTTTCCTTTGATGAGATTCTTTCAGGTTTTATTCCATAATCGATGTAGTCTATGGACTGTTTTATAATCCATGGATTTCCTAAAACTCCTCTTCCAATCATCACTGCATCACAATTTGTAAAGTCTATCATAGCCTTTGCATCGTAGCAGGTTCTGATATCTCCGTTTCCAATTACTGGAATTGAAATTTCTTCTTTTATTTGTCTGATTAGTGACCAGTCTGCAGGAACATCGTATCTTTGATGTCTTGTACGGGGATGAACGGTGATGGCTGATGCACCTGACTCTTCAACTATTTTTGATATTTCCAGTGCATTGTTTTCATTCCATCCGCTTCTGATTTTTACTGTTACTGGAATTGGGACTGTATCAACTACTGTTTTTATAATTTCAGATACTTTTTCCGGGTTTTTAAGCAGTGCACTTCCCGCTCCTGATTTAACGGCCACTTTTGTTACAGGACATCCCATATTTATATCAAGAATGTCCGGTTTCATATTTTCGAAGATGTATGCTGATGCATTTTTAAATGATTCACTGTCTGATCCAAATATTTGCTGAGCTATTGGCCTTTCGTAATCTGTCATTTCAAGCATTTCTCGTGTTTTTCTATTTAAATGCATTATTGCTCTTGTTGAAACCATTTCAGTTTCTATTAATCCACATCCCATGGATTTAACTATTCTTCTAAATGATGAATCACAAATTCCTGCCATTGGTGCCAGAACTATCTGATTATCAATTTTGACATTTCCTATTTTCCATTTCATAATTACTACACAATTATTTTTATTTAATAATTTAAAATAATTTAGTTTTACACTATCTTTAATTAAAATGGGTGGTGGTTAATTTTAACAGCCATTATTTTACTATTCTTTAATTTTAATAATAGCTATCTTTTAATTAATCATAGTAATTTTCATTCTTTGCAGGCAACTTTGAAAGTATGATTGGAAGTATAATAATTGCAGCAAGTAATATTCCCCTTATAACAATGCTTACGGGATCTGCTTGGGTAAGCGTTGAATAAATTCCCTGAATCCAAAGGCAGAATATACACACTGGCAGTATGAATTTAATGATTGTTTTCCATATGTTGCTTACTTTTATTCTTGAATTCTCGTTTAATGTATTAATCAGTTCATCGAAGTCATATACCCAACCGAATATTATGCATTCCATAAACACTGCAAACAATAGCGCGAAGTTGTTTAAAAAGGCATCAAATATTCCTAAAATAAAACTTCCTGATGCTGTTGCAAATATTGATGAAATTAATGCTCCTACGATACAGACAATTGTTGCAGATTTTTTACGTGAAAAATCAAATTTTTCAGAAAGTGAGTAGCATATTCCTTCTAAAAGTGCCATTGCTGATGTGATTCCTGCAAATAATATGCATAAGAAAAACAATGATCCTATAATTGATCCGGTTTTCATTATATTGAATGCCTGTGGAAATACTACAAATGCAAGTCCTGTTCCTTCTGTTACTAATTCATTAAATGCTATTCCGCTGCTCATTGACATAAATCCTAAAATTGAAAAGATTCCTATTGAATTGAAGACTTCAAATCCGGAATTTGAAAATGCAACTACCAGTGCATTGTCCACTAGCTTGGAACCTTTTGGCAGATAACTTGCATATGTAAGTGCAATTGCCATTCCCAGACTTAATGAAAATACGATTTGACCAAATGTGGCCAGCCATACATCTAAATTTGTTAATGCTGACCAGTCCGGATGGAATAATTGTGAATAACCAATATATGCTCCTGGAAGTGTTAGGGAGTATATAACAAAAATCACTATGATTACGCATAGAATAGGCAGTAGAATTCTACTTGCTTTTCCTATTCCGTCATTCAGGTTGGTTCTTATAATGGCCCATACTACAAACCAAATGATTATTATTGATACTAATACGTTTGGAACGATTGTGAATATTCCGTTTATGGAATCTGTTGCATGCAGAACATTTTGTGTGAAATATAAATCGGTATTTGGTCCCCATGCTTTTGTAAAACTTAAAACCAAATATATTAAGTCCCATCCCACCACACAGATGTAATATGTTGTTATCAGAAACACTATTGTTAAAATAATCCATGCAACAGGCTCTAATTTGTTGTTGATTTTATATAAAATCTTTGCCAGGGATGTTTTGAATTTAAATCCGACTGCATATTCTATTAAAACAAATGAAATTCCTAAAAGGAATAATGATACAATATAGGGTATCATAAATGATCCGCCACCATTTGAGTATAATATATTTGGGAATCTCCAGATATTGCCCAGTCCAACGGCGGAACCTATCATTGCTAAAATAAATGTTATATTGCTGTTCCATTCACTTCTTTTACTGGTCATATTTTATCACTTATCATAATATTATAATATCAATCATTAATAATATTATATGTAATTTCTCAGCTATGGAAGTGCAGGTAAAAAAAAAGAAATAAAATTAGGATTATAATCCTAATTTAGATAATATTCCATCTAAGGAGAATCCGCTTGCATTATCTCCTACAATTTGAGTTACTTGATTGGAATAGTTTTTAACGTCTCCTTGTACTGACTGAACCCCACCAATACTTGTGGCTAGATTTTCAATACTGCTGTTTGACAGGTGGATGTTGTTGTTAACTGTATAATTTTCAATTATGTTTACAATAGTTCTGTGGTCTGTAATATTGTTGTTTTGAACAGTTACTTTTACATCATCAACTAATTTATTTAGGTCTTGAGCACTGACGTTGTCTTTTTGTACAACTTCTGATTCAGTATAGATTTCATTGTTGGCGGCTTGTTTTACATTTTCTGGAATTGCAACATCAGTCGCTGCTTCATATGAATTCATAATTCCAGTAAGTGCAGATTCACCAGTTGCAGTAATAGGACTTGTTACATATACGTGTCCGTGGTTTATTCCAGCTGATTTCAATGCTGAAATGTACATATCTGCAGTTATTGTGGTGATTTTTGATTTATCCACAGTTACTTTAATATTTCCTTGGTCAGATAAATCAACTAGTGCAGAGGAGAATATTTGATCAGAAGTATAAGTTTTTTGTGTGAATTTACTTGCAACTTTATTTACTTCACCTGCAGTAATGATTTTTGATTTTACATTTTTCGCATCAACACCTGCTTGCTGATTAAAGAAGTTATCAACAATGGATTTATATTCTTGATTATTATATGTTGTTTCCCCATAACTAATTACTTTACTATTTGATTGAGCTGAAAACCCAATAGGTAAAGCAATACCTATAATAACAATTGATAATAGTAGTATACCAATTAAAGATTTGCGCATATTTTTCACCTCTAAATTATAATTATAATAAGTAATATTTAAATGTATATGTAGGTAACTTGTGTGTATATATAAATGCATTAAAATTTAGAATATAATTAAAGGTGTCAAAGTTGATAAGTGATAAACAAGCTATTGAAATGGCTCAAAATATTGAAAAAATAGACATTGACGTTAAAAAAACAATAGAAAAAGCCGTAACTGCTGGTTATTTGGGTGAAGAACATTTTTACTGTAGTGTAATTCAGAACGGTTCTTATACTTTGCCAATAGACTGTTTGTTTGAGGAAAATCCTCCAAAATTAAAATTAGATAATTTTTACTTTGATATTATATCAAAAGCCTTAGATGATGAAGGCATTTATATTTCACTTGCTTACTGTAATGGTGAAATGAGAGTTTCAAAAGATTCGGTTGATGAGGTAATTGAATATGATGATTATGAACTGGAGGAGGATGAGCTGTTTTACGAAAAACAATACGTATTGATTACTTCAGATTCAACCAAGGTATTTAAGATTTATGAGGAGGAAGGAATCCCTGGCCATAATCCGACAGATGATTTGGGCTTGATTGTTAAGTATGATAAAGGCCAATATTACTCTTATTTTGCAGTAAGATCAACTGATTTGTGCATGTCCTCTCTTCAGGTATTTCCGCTAAGTGCCAAATATCCTAAAGAGCATGAATTTTCTTTAATCAATCCAATTAATAAAGCATTAATCGAAATGATTAGTGATAGTATTGTTTTAATGGGTGATTAAGCTTATTTTTTAACTTATTTTGGTTTAATATTTATTGCAGTAATATTGAAATTTTTTAATGCGGCGACATTTTTATTTTCTTATATTAATTTTCATTTTCTGCAATTACATTGGATAAATAAATCAATTTTTCTTTATCTTTACTAAATTATATATATAATGTAATTAATAAATTACATTGTAGTGGATATTTTGTAATGTTGCTATGTTTTTTAATTGGCATAAAAGGAGGTGAAAATATCAAAAAGTTAGGTAATAAGTTGTTGTTTATTCTAATAATATCGGTCATGCTTTTATCATCGATAAATGCTATTTCTGCTGAGGATAATTCAACTTTGCTTGCTGCCAGTCCAGATTCACCGGATGTTCTTGGTGCATCCAATGCTATTAATGTTCATGTAAGTGATTCTTATGTGGCCAAAAATAATACTTGGAGTGAAGACGGTGTAAACTTGGCTAATGCAAGTGTTTCAGTTTATGATACATCTAACAATTTGGTATTTTCAGGTTTAACGGATAGTGAGGGTAATGTTGTTATTTCTAATTTAAACTCAGCAAAATATGATGTTGAGATTAAATATTCCACTTATGAATCATATAGGCAAAATGTGGATTTATCAACTCAAAATACTCAAGCTATTAATTACATGTTTATTCCTGATATACTATTGTTGGTTGACTATGATTCACATAATGAAAAGGTTGATTTATTAATGGAAATGTCAAAAAGGGTTGCTTATATAAGTACTACAAACTTTGACGTAACACGTGAATGGTTATTTGGATATGCAAAATTCATACATCTTGACATGTTTAGTGAAGGTTCTTATCATAAAGTGACTGGAGAATATTTGAAAGAGATTCTTGAAGATTCTCCTGCTAATATTAATTATAATGTGGCTTATACTTTTGGTGTCTATTCCCAGAGTTTATTGAATGCCACCGGAATTCATATTGTAGGTGCAAGTGATGCAAATAATACTTTTCACACTGTAGAAAATACTTATATTGGTTCTTATTTCCAGGCTGAGGATATTGATAATTCTGCAGTTTTAAATACAAACATGAAAAATTATCTTAAATATGTCAGTTATTTAATTAATCCTTCCAAATACAGTAATCCTACATTGGATGTAAATAATGCTCCTTTAATGAGCCCTGAATGTGGTTTTTACCATCCTGATTTGGGAATTTATACTGTTGTGCCTGAAGGCCAGATAATTAATGACTGGATTAAAAACAATCCGGGTTATGATGCTGATGGACATGGAAGTCTTAATTGGATGGTTGTCAATTATCCTAATTGGCTGGAAAATACTTTAGACCCTACAGTTCTTTTCAAGAAATTTGAAAAGGATTATGTTGCTAATATTGCTCATGACAAACCGTTCATAGCTATTGCTACTTACTATGCAGGTGGAGATGTTGTTGATTCTTTAATCAGATCTTATGAAGCTAATGGAAGAGCAGCTTTTAATGTATTTAAAACTGGTACTATTCCTCCTATATCTTCAATCTTAAATAAGATTACTAAAATATCAACTGTTGGCATTTCAGCCATTACATCACTTTATAGTTGGTCTTTAAATTATGCAAATGGTTCTGCTTTAGGTGATTTAGAAGATATTGATCTTGCAGTATTGAAAGGAGTTTATGATATTTCCGAGACAAGTTATCTTAATGAACTTGGTCCTCAAATTGAATGGACTTTTTCAGTAACTTATCCAAGTTTTGAAGGTGTATACGGACCTATTGTTTTATCATATGTTGATGGTATGGGAAAATCCCATGTTATTCAATCCGGTGTAGATAAAATGGTTAAGCTATCTACTCAATGGGCCGAGTTAAAAGAAATGGATAATGCTGATAAGATTGTTTCAATTGTATTATATAATTATCCTCCGGGAAAAGCAGAGATTGGTGCATCATATCTGGATGTATTCCAAAGTACTTATGATTTAATTTTCAAGTTAGGTGAAGCAGGTTTCAATATCGGGGACGTTTCTGATATTCCTTCCTTATATAATTTAACTGAATTAATCGTTCACTTTGGTAATAAAGGTACTTGGGCACAAGGTTTATTAAATCAATATGTGGAAGAGCACTTTGATGAGTTAATGGCACATAAGCAATTAATTGATTTGAACCAGTTCTATGATTTGACTTCTCATATTAATCCTTCATTATATGAATGGATGATTAATCGCTGGGGTGATGGACTTGGAGACATTATGGTTTACAATAATACATACATTGTTATTCCGGGTTTATGGTTCGGTAATGTATTTGTAACTTTCCAACCTTCAAGAGGATGGGAAGAAGTTCAGAATTACCATGATTTAAGTTTACCTCCTCATCAGCAGTATGTTGCATTCTATGAATGGTTGGATCAAGTTATCGGTGCTGATGCGTTAATCAATATGGGTACTCACGGAACACTTGAATGGTTGCCGGGCAGAAATATTGGTGTAATGGAAGGGGACTGGACTTTTGAGTTGACTTTAACTCCTACCGTTTATCCGTATATTGTTTCTAACCCTGGTGAAGCAATGGTTGCACGTGATAGGATTGCTCCATTAATGATTACTCACATGACTCCCGCTATGGTTTCATCTGAACTATATGGAAATTATTCAATATTGTCAGATTATATTTCCCATTATAAAGACCAGGTTAAACTTAATGTATCTACAAATGCTGAAGAGTATAAGGCCTTGATTGTTGATTTGGCTCCATCTTTAGGATTTGCTACATTCAATGAATCAAATCAGACATTTGATGAATATTTGGATTTATTACACGCATACCTGGATAGTATGCAGGATGATTTCTATACCTATGGTCTTCATCACTTGGGAAAAGTTTTAACCGGCGGTGAACTTATTGAAGAAGTAATCACAGTTACAACTTCCCAAACCAGAATATATAATCATATTTTAGCTCATTTCTATCCTAATTTAGAAAATATGAGTTTCTATGATGATATTCGTCATGTTGAGCAATATGCTTCAGTTGAAGCACTTGTAACTTCATTCTTAAAGGAATATGTTACTGCTTTAGTTTGCGGAACTTCTGTTGAAGCTTTAAATAAGGAATATAATATACCTAAAGGTTCAGCTCTTTATAATGATACAGCTTATGCTGCCAGTGTCATTGTTAACATTGAAAACAATAATGAATGGGCAGCTATTATTAAAGCGCTTGAAGGTGATTATCTTGCTGCAGGTTTATTTGCAGATCCTTCTTATGGGGATTCTATTCCAACAGGTTATGATGGTTATGCATCAGATTCAACAAAAATGCCATCCAGGTCAGCTTATGCGTCTGCAATAAAAATTGTTGATTTGCTTTTGGCAGATTATATGCAGGAACATGGTGAATGGCCAAAATTAACCGCTTTAATCCTTTGGGGTACTGAAATATCAAGAACAGAGGGTATTGGTATTGCAGAATTCTTATACTTCCTTGGATGTAAGCCGGTTTGGGCAGAAAACGGTAAAGTTATAGGTGTTGAATTGCTACCATTAGATGACTTGACTGTTCAATTGCATAATGGCAGTGTTGTTAATAGGCCTAGAATTGATGTATTTGCAAGTATTGTTACCAGTAATAAGGATTGGTTAACATGGTTGCTTACAGGAGTGGATCTTGCCCTTAATGCAGAAGGAGAAGACTTCAATCAAAATTACGTTAAACTTCATTATAATCAAACTGGAATCATTGATAGGTTATATGGTCTTCCTGGTGCGATTTTAGAAGGTACTGGTATGAGTAATTTTATTCCAAGTACAAATGATTGGAATATTGAAACAGTAAATGAAGAAGCATCAAGCATTTATCTTGATAAAGTTTCATTTGCTTGGAGTATGGATTCTAAAGGTAATATTGTAGTCACTCCTCAAAAAGAAAATTATAAAACATTGCTCTCACAAGTGGATTTAATTACTCAAAATTTCGACAGTACATGGAGATTCATCGATTCTGATGATTATTACGATTGGTTTGGTGGATTATATAATGCTGCACGTACACTTGGAGCAAAACCCGATACTTCATTCGTAGATATCAGGAATCAGAACAATTATGTTTCAAGGTCTTATGAAGAAGAATTGGATTATGAGATTCGCAGTATGATTTTAAATCCTAATTATTATAATCCTCTTGTTAATTCACAAGCAGGTTCTCTTTCCTATGCTAAAAACATGGAAAACCTCTATGGTGGTTTAATTTTAAGTGGAGGTAAATTAAACGGCGAATTGGGTAATCAAATTGCACGCAATTATAATGGTTTAACCGGCACAGTTCAATCTACTGCTCAAGCTGCTGCATGGCAAAGTATGGCCGCATGGATGTTTTATTTAAACGACCAAGGAGTATGGGACGGAGACACTAAGGAAGTTCAACAATTAGCCAATAATATTATTCAAATGGCTAATAATTATGGTGTTGCTTGTTGTCACCACACCTGTAAGAATTTGGATTTCAACATGAAAATTATTCAGGCAAGTTCCCTTTCACCCCAGGAAAAGGCTCAATATGCAGATATTTTGGCTCAAGCTACTTTAACTGATCCATTATATGTGACAGATGATGCTCCTGTTGATGGTGATGGTAAAAGTAATACTAATCCTTCAAATCAGGAGGTTTTGGTTAATGGAACTAGCGAAAACAGTGGTGATGCTTCAGGTTCTGTTGGTGGTGAAACTGCAGTTGGAAACCAACCTTCAACTTCTTCAAGTGATGCAAGTTCAGCATCTTCCGCTCAATCAAGCGATTCTTCTTCCAGTCAGGCTGGTGAAGATGCTTCCCAATCAAGTGATTCAAATGCTTATGAGATTTCCAAAAGTTCTCCAGCGAAATCTGTAAGTGCAGAGTCAAGTATGCCTATTGTTGTGATTGTTGCAATTGTTGTTTTAGTTGCAATATTCATGTTTGGCTATACACGTAATAAAGATGATTTTGATGATTATTAAAATCATCATTCTTTTTTTTAGTAATCTTTAAATATTATTTAATTACATAAGGAAACTTATAATACATTTTTTAGTCAAATGTATTTTAATAAATTTATGATGTGATTTATGTGATTAAGAAATTAAACATAGTATTAATCTTATTCGTTCTTTTAATTGTTTCATTGGGGGCAGTTAGCGCAGCTGACAATGTTAATGAAACTTTAGGAACAAATGAGATTTCACAGGGGGATGAAATTTTAACCGCTTCCCAACATACTGTAACATCATCTAATTACAACAGCTATTTCTCCGGTTCCGGTGAATTAATAGGTTCTACTGTAAATGCTGGTGATACTTTAACTTTAAGCGGTGATTTCTCCGGAAAAGACTTTATAATTAATAAAAATATTACTGTTGCAGGTTCTGGCGGTACAATTACAAACGGTATTGTAAAACTTACCTCAGGTGCTTCCGGAAGTGCAGTTCATGATTTGAAAATTAGAAATACCGAAAATTTCCATCAGGGAATATACCTTTTAGGTGCAACCAATTGTGCTATTTATAATAATAATATTGAAAATAAGGGCCAGTCTTCTTATGCAATTACTTTAATTGAAGGCGCTGATTACAATAAGGTTTATGATAACACTCTTCGATGTCAGGGTGCAGATTACGGTCACGGCACAAGATCAACATCCGTAATATTGCTTGGAAGGTCCAATAACAATATCATTGAAAATAATGACATCAAATCCGATGATGCAAATGCAATTTACCTTTCATCATATCCTGGAGGTGAATTTAAAGGTGGAGAATCCTTTAATAATATAATCAGAAACAATAATATTAAGTATATGGTTAATGTAACCTCATGGGCTTATGGAATTCAGTTGATGGGTGGAAATAATACTGTCCAATCAAATAAAATTAATGGTGCATACAGGGGAGTATCATCTTCAAACTTCCCACTGAACAAGGTTATTAACAATACAATCTATGTCACAGGTATTGATTTCAGCTCCAAGGCTTTATCCGGTGGTGATTATGGTATTGCTATTGCAGCTAATGCAACCGTTAAGGACAATACCATAACAGGACTCTTTGTAGGTTCAGGTATTTCCGTTGGCGACTATTCTGTAGTTGAAAATAATTTTGTCAATGCATCAAAAGGATATGGGATTGAAGCAACTGGTGATAATGTTCAAATCATCAATAATGAAATTTACACTGTTTCAAGTGCAGGCATTCACCAGCAAGGCAAATTTGAAGGAATTGTTGTAGATAGAAACACAATAATTTCTCAAAGCGGAATCGGTGTTTTGCTTTCAAAATCATCCAAAACAAAATATCCTTCCAATATTAAAATTACCAACAACCATATTGAAACTTCAAATACATATATGATTAATGCTGCTGAGGCAGATAAGGATTCATGGACTATTAATAATAACACAGGTACAGGTAAGATTTTAACACCTTCAGGTGAGGTTGACCCAACGATTCCTGACTTTTACTTTAATGGTACAACCCATAATATTACTCCAGCTAATTATCACAGCTACATTGATGGAGATGGAAATCTGTTGAGTGATGTTGTACATGACGGAGATATCTTAAACTTCACAGGCAAATTTGAAAATAAACAGATTCTCGTATCAAGCACTGTTAAATTAACAGGTCCAAATCCAATATTTACCAATTCAACCATTTGTGTTACGTCAGATTCAGTTTGGATTGAAAATTTAACTATTATCAATAAAAATGCTTCTCATAATGCCTGGGGTATTTTTGTAGCTGATACTAAAGTAATTAAAATCATAAACAATGACATTACAGTTTATGATCCTACATCAGCTTATGCAGTCTATATTTATAAATCTTCAAAAGTTTATGTTGAAAAGAATAAATTGACTTCTCATGGAAGCAATTTAACATACACTTTACTCGGATATGGTGCTGAAGAATGTGAATTTAAAGAAAATACAGTTAACTGTATCGGTACAGGTATAATTCATCAGTTTGAAAGTTCAAGAGATATCAATGGTAATGCATCTGAAGTATGCATCGGTCAATGCATATGTCTAGGGGATGTTTTAAAAGAACACTGCCTTGACGGAACCAATATTGTTCCTGAATTATACAGGACTTACGGTATTTTAATGATTAAATCATCAAACAATACTTTGGTTGGAAACGATGTAAGCGTAACCTCTCTTGTAAGTGAAGCATTTGTTAAAAACTCAACCAATTCTCTTGTTGGAATTGATTTCTACTATGACTGTGATAATAACCTGATTTCCAATAATAAAATCAATGTCACAGGTTTGGACAATTATTTATATGGTGCGGGAGCTATCGCATATCCAACTTCACAGGTCGGTTCATCAACCGCCAGAAACAACACTTTCATATCCAATGAAATATCTGTAAACGGTTATGAAGTGGCTGAAGGCTTAATCTTTGGTGAAGGATGTGATGATACTAAAGCTTTAGGCAATACTATTGATTTAAATGCGGCCAATACAATATATGGTATAACCTTAGAAAGTTCCCATAATTCAAAAATAATGGATAATCACATTTCCATGGCATCCGATGCTGCTTACGGTATTGAAGCATATAAGTCTAATTCTAATTTAATTGAAAATAACATCATATCCGGTGAAGGAAAACTCATTGCCGGATTTGCAGGTACGAATACAAATAACAATGTAATCCGCAGCAATACAATCACTTCCAAAGGTACAGATTCCAATAAAAACATGCGCCATGATGTTATTAAAGCAGCAAATTCAGGTATTTATATGGAAGGAGCATCAAAAGGAAACATCATAGATTCAAATAATATCACAACTGAACTCGGTTATCCTGTTGATTTATCTGCTGATTCAAAAGGAAATACTGTAACTTATAACTATCTTAAAGGTGAAAAAGGCTCAGGTGATAAAGGAGTCAATAATTCTTTAGGTAATACCGTTCATGATAATTATGTGTATGAATTTAATAATATTGTATTTGACTCTATAACAGCACCATATAATTCCAATATTGTTTTATCCGTTAAAACTGACAATTTGGCTAATGATGCTAATGTAGTATTCAGATTAGGCGATAAAATTTTAGGCAATACTGTTGTTAAAGATGCAAAAGCTGAATTGCCATATCAGTTAACTGCAGATTATAATGTTGGAAACTACACTATCACAGCAAGTTTAACCAAAGAAGGATTTAAATCCAGTGAAGTAACTGCAGATTTAAAAATCGTTAAGGATAATTTAACTGTTAATGTCGATAATGTTACAGCAAAATCCGGTGAAAATGCACAGTTTACAGCTATTGTAGTAAATTCCAATAATAAGCCGGTTTCCAATATGGAAGTTAAATTCTCAAGAAATACACAGTATATTGGTACTGCAAAAACTGATGCAAACGGTAAAGCCGTTATTAACAGTAAAATCCCAACTACTCTTGAAGAAGGTAATTACGCCATCTTTGCAAATGTTTCCCAAAGTGCTAATTATAATCAGGCCATAGGTCAGGGTTCATTGGAAGTTGTTAATCCTTTAAGAAAATCCACTAAAATTGAAGCTAAAGATATCATCATGTATTATAAGGATGGAACAAAACTTGTTGCAACCTTACTTGATGAAGATGGAAAAGCTTTATCCAATGTAAATGTTTCAGTAACTATCAATGGTGTTACACATAACAGAACAACTGATGCTAATGGTCAGACGTCTTCCGCTTTAGGCTTACCGTCAGGAATCTATACTGCCAGCTTTAAATTCAACGGAACTACTGTATATAAACCTTCAAGCGCCAATTGTACTGTAGAAATTAAATCAACAGTGTCCGGAAAAGATATTACTAAAATAGAAAAAGCTTCAAAACCATATGTTGCAATATTCCTTGACAGTAAAGGCAATCCATTGGCTAAAGGAACAGAAATAGAATTTAACATAAATGGTGTATTTTATAAACGTAATATTGGAGATAATGGTGAAGGCAAATTAAACCTAAACCTCGGAGAAGGTAAATACACTATCACTGCAATCAACACAAAAACTGGTGAAAATGCAGCCAATACCGTTATTATTAAACCTAGAATAGTAAACAATACTGATGTTACCAAATATTACAAAAACGATACTCAATATCATGTTACTGTTTTGGATGATAACGGCAATCCTGTAAAAGCAGGTGAAACAGTCACATTCAACATCAACGGTGTTTTCTATAAACGTACAACCAATGATAAAGGTGTTGCAGAACTTAAGTTGAACTTGCCTCCTGGTGATTATGTCATCACCGCTGAATATAAAGGCTGTAAGGTAGCAAACAATATTAAAATACTTCCGGTGCTTTCTGCAAAAGACTTGACTAAAAAATACGGCGATAGGACTCCATTTACTGCAAATCTTGTTGATGGTCAAGGAAAACCTTTGGCTAAAAAAGAAATCACATTTAACATTAATGGTGTGTTCTATAATAAGGTAACTGATGATACTGGTGTGGCCAGACTCAACATCAACTTACCTCAGGGCCAATATATTATAACCTCAAGTTATAATGGAGCAAATATTGCAAACAGAGTAACCGTCACTTCCTAGAGGTCAAAAAAATTCCTTTGACTTCTATTTTTTGGGAGTGTCCGATAATGATCGGATTTTCAAATCTCCCTTTTTTTATTTTATTTTCAAATTTACAATTATTTCATCCTCTATTATGAAATCTTTTATTAATTCATCAATAATATTTATATTTACATTTATATGTTTTGTTTTTTCTTGTTTTATTAAGTTTAAAATGGTTTTTAATACATTAACAGTTGTATGTTTGTGTATTTTTTTAATGTTGTGTGTGATTGCGTATTGTGTTAATTCCTCCTTTA
>Ga0310695_10007075_pt1 | contig 18118 bp, 15 predicted proteins | sample RumenRJG_04DNA_FD_203882 | JGI IMG/M metagenome (GOLD analysis project Ga0310695, IMG submission 203882) | Bovine rumen microbial communities from Lethbridge, Alberta, Canada - RJG_04 (v2) (version 2) | ecosystem: Host-associated > Mammals > Digestive system > Stomach > Rumen | place: Canada...
CTTGTTCCATGCCTTTGATATACTGACGGATATCGTCGACATTCCAACTGCGTGTCGTAATATCGTAGGAATGGGCAGCGGCTCCGATGCCGATATAGGGGACGCCCTGCCAGTAACTGCTGTTATGACGGCTTCGGAAACCAGGTCGGGCAAAGTTCGAGATCTCATAATGCTCATAACCCGCAGCCTCCAGATGGTTTAACAACGTATAATACATCCGTCGCTCCAGTTCCTCGTCAATCTCTGATACCTTGCCTTGTTCTAACAACTGATAGAGTGGGGTACCTTCTTCGTACATCAGACAATAGGTTGAAATATGCTCCACATCCAGCGACAAGGCTTCTTTGATATCCGCTTCCCAGTCTTCAAGTGTCTCCTCTGGAAAACCGTATATCAGGTCGATGCTGATATTCCTGAAACCTGCCTGGCGTAAAGTATCTACGGCCTGATGGATTTGCCTGGCACTATGCCGACGACGCAGGAAACGCAATCTGTCATCGTTGAACGTCTGGGCACCCATGCTTATGCGGTTTATAGGAAGTTTTTTTAGCGCGTCTGCAGTTTCCTTGTTCACATCATCTGGATTCATCTCTATGGTAATCTCAGCGTCGTTTCTCACCTTATTATATATATAGGCGCTATCAAAGATACGTTTCAGTTGCTCTGTTGATAGTTGCGAAGGGGTGCCTCCTCCTAGATAAATGGTGCTTATAGCCTCGACCGATGGGCGCATCTTTATCTCGCTGCAAACAGCATCGACGTACTTCTCACGGAACTCCAGCCCCGTGGTGGAATAGAAACCGCAATACACACAACGGCTCTTACAAAATGGAATATGAATGTATAAACCTGCCATTTTCACCGCAAAAATACTAATTTAGTTTAATATTTGGAAGATTTCTTTGGTATTTTGTAGGAAAATGCCTAATTTCGTGCCCACAAAAAGAATTATTCACCTAAAGCTAAATTGATATGAAAGTTTATCAAACGAACGAGATTAAAAACATTGCACTGCTTGGCAGTGCGGGTAGCGGCAAGACGACTCTTGCCGAATCAATGGTTTACGAGGCCGGCATCATCAAGCGTCGCGGCACCGTAGAGGGTAAGAACACCATGAGCGATTATTTCCCTGTTGAACAGGAATATGGCTACTCGGTGTTCTCTACTGTTTTTCATGTAGAGTGGAACAACAAGAAGCTGAACATCATCGACTGTCCAGGTTCTGACGACTTCGTAGGTGGTGCTATCACTGCCTTGAACGTCACAGATCAGGCTGTGCTGCTCATCAACGGCCAGTATGGTCCTGAGGTAGGCACGATGAATGCTTTCCGTAACACGGAGAAGTTGAAGAAGCCTGTGATCTTCCTGGTAAACCAGTTGGATCGCGATAACTGCGACTTCGACCAGATTCTCTCTCAGTTGAAGGAGGTCTATGGTCCCAACTGCGTTCCCGTTCAGTATCCTATCCAGACAGGTGCTGGTTTTAACAGTGTCATCGACGTGTTGCTGATGAAGAAGTACTCTTGGAAGCCCGAGGGTGGTGCTCCTATCATCGAGGATATCCCTGCCGATCAGTTGGAGAAGGCCAAGGAGTGGAAGGCTGCCCTTGTGGAGGCTGCTGCCGCTGGTGACGACACACTGATGGAGAAGTTCTTCGAGAGCGAGGACCTCAGCGAGGATGAAATGCGTGAGGGTATCCGTAAGGGTCTTGTCACACGTAGCATCTTCCCCGTCTTCTGTGTCTGCGCAGGTCGTGATATGGGTGTTCGTCGTCTGATGGAGTTCCTCGGCAACGTGGTTCCTTTCGTGAGCGAGATGCCTGTCATCAAGAATGCTGCCGGTAAGGAAGTACCTGCCGATGCTTCTGCTCCTACATCACTCTATTTCTTCAAGACTGGTGTTGAGCCCCATATCGGTGAGGTTCAGTACTTCAAGGTGATGAGTGGTGTCGTGAAGAGCGGCGACGACCTGACCAATGCTGATCGTGGTTCTAAGGAGCGCATGGGTACACTCTATGCTTGTGCTGGTGCTAACCGTATTCAGGTGGATGAACTCCGTGCCGGTGATATCGGTTGTACCGTGAAACTGAAGGACGTGAAGACCGGTAACACCCTGAATGGTAAGGACGTAGATAATAAGTTCGACTTCATTAAATATCCTAACTCTAAGTTCTCTCGTGCCATCAAGGCAGTCAACGAGGCTGAGACTGAGAAGATGATGGCTGCGCTGCAGAAGATGCGCCAGGAGGATCCCACATGGGTGGTTGAGCAGTCTAAGGAGTTGCGCCAGATCATCGTTCACGGTCAGGGTGAGTTCCACCTGCGTACCTTGAAGTGGCGTATGGAGAACAACGAGAAGATCCAGATTGAATATCAGGAGCCGAAGATCCCGTATCGTGAGACTATCACGAAGATGGCCCGTGCCGACTATCGTCATAAGAAGCAGTCGGGTGGTGCAGGTCAGTTCGGTGAGGTTCATCTGATCGTAGAGCCTTACACTGACGGTATGCCTGATCCTACCTCATTCACCATCAACGGCCAGGAGTTCAAGATGAACATCAAGTCGAAAGAAGAAAAGGATCTGGAGTGGGGTGGTAAACTCGTCTTCATCAACTCAGTGGTTGGTGGTGCCATCGATATGCGCTTCATGCCCGCTATCCTGAAAGGTGTGATGGAGCGTATGGAGCAGGGCCCTCTGACAGGTTCTTATGCCCGCGACGTTCGTGTGATTGTCTATGACGGTAAGATGCACCCCGTGGATTCTAACGAACTCTCATTCATGCTGGCAGCCCGTAACGCCTTCTCTGCAGCCTTCAAGGAGGCCGGTCCTAAGGTACTTGAGCCTATCTACGACCTCGAGGTACTCGTACCCGCTGACTACATGGGTGATGTGATGTCTGACCTCCAGGGCCGTCGTGCCATCATCATGGGTATGGATTCAGAGAGCGGTTACCAGAAACTTACCGCTAAGATTCCTCTCAAGGAGTTGGCGAGCTACTCTATCGCCCTGTCATCACTGACTGGTGGTCGTGCTTCGTTCACCACAAGTTTCTCAAGCTATGAACTTGTACCGAACGATATCCAGCAGACGCTGATTAAGGAGCATGAGGCTGAGATGAAGGAAGAGGATTAATCCTGATTCTGAAACAGATAACTTAAAGATTAGGGCGGAGTTTGGGCTTCGCTCTAATTTATTATATATAACTAATTATTATAAAATATTTAATAATCGTTAAGTATCAAGAATTAATTAACATATTTCGACTGTTGTTTTAAGAATCGCCTTACATTTGCAGACGAATATTAAAGATAGCAATGAAGAAAAGTACAATTTGGATCATCGCCATAGTCATGGGCCTCTCGTTCATAGGCCTTCTGTTCTTGCAGATCTCTTATATCGAAGAGATGACCAAGATGAAGAAGGAACAGTTCGATGAGTCCGTTAACCGCAGTCTCTATCAGGCCTCCCGTAACCTGGAGATGAACGAGACGCTCCGTTATCTGGAGAAAGATGTGAAGCAGACCGAGCGTAAGGCCTTCCATCAGGACTCCGTGATGGTCGATGGTCTTGATGGTACCATCAAACAGAGTCATCAGTTTGCGGTGGCTGCCGACGACGGTACCGTCTATTCCTCTTTCGAGTTGAAGACATTCGCCATCAAGCCCGCCAATGTGCCTAAGGCCATGATCCTGCGTACCGATAAGAATTCCATCTCCGAGGCTTCTAAGTCGCTGCAGGAGATTGTACGCAACCGTTATGTCTATCAGAAGGCCCTGCTCGATGAGGTGGTCTATAACATTCTCTATACCGCATCGGATAAGCCTCTGAAGGAACGCATCAACTTCAAGTTGCTCGATCAGGATATCCGTGCCGAGTTGATGAACAATGGCGTGAACATCCCTTATCACTTCCGCGTGCTGACTGCTGATGGACGTGAGATCTACCGTTGCCCTGACTACTCTGAGGAAGGTGAGGAATATACCTATAAGCAGACGCTTTTCCGTAACGACCCTTCACCGAAGATGGGTGTCGTGATGATTCACTTCCCTGACATGAACTCCTACATCTTCTCCAGTGTCCGCTTTATGATTCCTGCGATGGTGTTCACCATCGTGCTGCTGATCACGTTTATCTTCACCATTGTGGTGATCTTCCGTCAGAAGCGCTATAACGAGATTAAGAACGACTTCATCAACAATATGACCCACGAGCTCAAGACACCTATCTCCAGTATCTCACTGGCAGCACAGATGCTCAACGATGAATCCGTCACAAAGAGCCCTTCGATGCTACAGCATTTGGGTGGTGTCATCAACGACGAGTCGAAGCGCCTGCGCTTCCTTGTGGAGAAAGTGCTCCAGATGTCGATGTTCGACCGCAAGCAGGCCACCTTCAAGAAGAAGGAACTCGACCTCAACGAACTCTTGGAGACGATTGCCAGTTCCTTCACACTTCGTGTGGAGCATACGGGCGGTAAGATCTATACTGAGATCGAGGCTGTCGATTCTGCCATCTTCGTCGATGAGGTGCATTTCCAGAATGCCATCACTAATCTGATGGACAATGCCGTGAAGTATCGTAAGCCCGAAGAGCCGCTCGATATCTATATCCGCACCTGGAATGATAAGGATCATCTGTGCTTCTCGATCCGTGACACCGGTCTGGGTATTAAGAAGGAGAATGTGAAGAAGATCTTCGATAAGTTCTATCGTGTCCACACGGGTAATGTCCACGATGTGAAGGGCTTCGGTCTGGGTCTGGCCTACGTCAAGAAGATCATCACCCTCCATGAGGGCGACATCAAGTGCGAAAGTGAAATCGGCAAAGGCACCACCTTCACCATTACACTCCCCACGCTCAAAGAAGATAATTCATAGTATTAACAATTAAATAAAAACAATTATGGAAGAGAAACTGAAAATTTTGCTTTGCGAGGATGATGAGAACCTCGGAATGCTGCTCCGTGAGTATCTGCAGGCCAAAGGCTTTGTTGCTGAACTCTGTGCCGACGGCGATGCCGGATTCAAGGCCTTCTTGAAAAACAAGTTCGATATCTGTGTGCTCGATGTGATGATGCCGAAGAAAGACGGTTTCACACTGGCTCAGGAGATCCGCTCTGCCAATGCCGACGTGCCCATCATCTTCCTCACCGCCAAGACACTGAAGGAGGATATCCTCGAAGGCTTCAAGATCGGTGCCGACGATTATATCACCAAACCCTTCTCAATGGAAGAACTCGTGTTCCGTATTGAGGCTATCCTGCGTCGCACCAAGGGCAAGAAGACCAAGGAGTCTACCGTTTACCGTATCGGTAACTTCACCTTCGACACCCAGAAGCAGTTGCTGACCATCGACGACAAGCAGACTAAACTCACTACGAAGGAGAACGAGCTGCTGGCACTGCTCTGCAGTCATGCTAATGAGATCCTGCAGCGCGACTTTGCCCTGAAGACCATCTGGATTGACGACAACTACTTCAATGCACGCTCAATGGATGTCTATATCACCAAACTGCGTAAGCATCTGAAGGACGATCCTCAGATTGAGATCATCAACATCCACGGTAAGGGCTATAAACTCATTACCCCAGATCAGGAGGCATGATGTCGGGTATTAGATCCTACATAGGAGTGGCGCTGATTTTGGTCGGCGCCCTCCTTTTGATAGTTGGGTACATTGCCGGATGGACCTCCAGCAACCTGGTCCTGTTGGCAGGTCTGCTTCTCGTCATCATCGGTGCCGTGCAGCACATCCGACAGCAGAAAAAGTGTGAAAAGTATTAAATAATCTTAAATATTGATATATCTCTTCACTCTCCACTCTCCACTCTCCACTATTTTTCTTACCTTTGCACCCGCTTTTCGAAGCACATTATTAATTTTATATTTTTAAAAGAGTATGAATCAATACGAAACCGTTTTCATTTTAACTCCCGTTTTGTCTGATGAACAGATGAAGGAAACGGCCGCAAAATTCAAGAAGGTCCTGACCGATAAGGGTGCAGAGATCCTCAACGAAGAGGCCTGGGGATTGAAGAAGATGGCTTATGCTATTCAGAAGAAGTCTACAGGTTTCTACTGCCTCGTAGAGTTTAAGGCTGAGCCATCAGTGATTAAGACACTGGAGACCGCTTTCCGTCGTGATGAGAAAGTGATCCGTTTCCAGACAGTTAAACTTGACAAGTATGCTGTGGAGTATGCTGAGAAGCGCCGCGCAAAGCTTGGTAAAAAAGAGGAGGCTTAAACTATGGCAGAGCAAAGTGAAATCCGTTATTTGAACGCTCCTTCTATCGATACGAAGAAGAAGAAGTACTGCCGTTTCAAGAAGAGCGGTATCAAGTACATCGACTACAAGGATCCCGAGTTCCTGAAGAAGTTCCTCAACGAGCAGGGTAAGATTCTTCCCCGTCGCATCACCGGAACATCTCTGAAGTATCAGCGTCGTGTGGCTCAGGCCGTTAAGCGTGCCCGCCAGATTGCCCTGCTGCCTTACGTAACCGATTTGATGAAATAATTAAGGAGGACGCAAGATTATGGAAATTATACTGAAAGAAGATATTATCGGTCTGGGATTCAAGAACGATATCGTGAACGTTAAGTCTGGCTACGGCCGCAACTACCTCATTCCTCAGGGAAAGGGTGTGATTGCTTCTCCGTCAGCCAAGAAGATCCTCGCTGAGAACCTGAAGCAGCAGGCTCACAAGCTCGCTGCCCTGAAGGCTGCTGCCGAGGAGAAGGCTGCACAGCTCAATGGTGTGGCTCTCGAGATCGCTGCTAAGGTGAGCGCTACTGGCCAGCTCTATGGTTCTGTAGGTGCTGCTCAGGTGGCTGATGAGCTCACAAAGTTGGGTAAGGATGTTGATCGTAAGATCATCACCATGAAGGATGCCAAGAAGATTGGCGACTATGTAGCTCTCGTACACTTCCACAAGGAGGTGACCGTGGAGATTCCTGTAAAGGTTGTTGCTGAGAACGCTGCTGAGCTGAAGGCTGCTGCTGAGGCTGAGGCTGCTATCAAAGCTGCTGCCGATGCAAAGGCTGCTGCTGCCGCTGCTGCAGAGGAGGCTCCCGCTGAAGAGGAAGTCGCTGAAGAAGAGGCACCCGCTGAGGCATAAAATCAAGAAAACAATTAATAATAACATGCTGTAAGGCATCATTATTTATTATGACGTTGTCCCGGAGGTTGCAAGACTTCCGGGATTTTTTAATAACTAAAAACAAAACACAATGATGAAACGGGCTATTGTTATCGGCGCATCCTCAGGCATCGGCTTTGAGGTGGCACGTCTGTTATTGAAGGATGGATGGAAAGTCGGCGTTGCTGCCCGACGGATGGATCTGCTACAGAACATCGGTTATGTGGATGCAGCAGAACGGATCGACGTCAATGATCCCCAAGCCTCCGAACAACTGCGGGGTCTGATTTCTGACTTAGGAGGTATGGATCTCTTCTTTTATGCCTCAGGTATCGGCAAACAGAATCGTACACTGGAAGAAGACATCGAGATTCAGACTGCTACCACCAATGGCGTCGGGTTCACTCGGATGATAGGCGAGGCCTATCGTTACTTTGCAGAGAAAGGCGAAGGCCATATCGTGGCCATCACCTCCATCGCAGGTACGAAGGGACTGGGACCCGCTCCTGCTTACTCAGCCACGAAAGCCATGCAGAACGTCTATCTCCAGGCTTTGGAGCAACAGGCTATCACACGCGGACTGAACATCTACTTCACCGACATCCGTCCGGGTTTTGTCGATACGGCACTGCTTAGTGGCGGCAACCATTATCCGATGATGATGAAACCCGAAGACGTCGCTCAGGACATCATGTCGGCTATCAAGCACAAGAAGCATATCTGTGTCATCAACTGGAAGTTCCGTCTGCTCACCATGCTCTGGCGTCGCATCCCGCGCTTCATCTGGCGTCGCATGCGGTTTAGCATCGTACTGATGTTGGTGATGCTGGGACTCTCTGCCTGCGAAACCGACAACAACCATGCCATGTATCCGCCTTACGGACCTGATCCCACCTCACTGGTCCTCGAGGTGATGGGCGAACGCTACGAGGTGCCCCTGTCATCCAAGGCACCGTTGAACCTGCGAACCCTCACCACCGAATTCCCTGTAGATGTGAAGGTACTCAACCACGCTGAATTCAGATCCATCAAGATTGATGGCAATCCCGTCGTCGATGGTGCATGCTCATGGCAGGTCTCCGACATCCCTTTGGACGGTCGCTACAAGATAGAATACCTAACGCCACACGCCTCTCAGGTGGACACCATCCGCATCAACGCCTATCCTAAAGGCGCTCCCACCTACACTACGAAAGGCACGGGCCAGATACCGGGCGACTTCTATCTCTCGTTCATCTACCAGCCCCTCATCATGAAAGTCGATAACGATGGCAAATTGCTCTATTACCGCTTCGACCCCACCGATGACAACGGCACTTTCCAGGAATTGGGCTGCTGGGACTTCAAGAAGCACGTGTTTGATGGCAAGACCTATTACAGTTACCATGCTCCCGACTATAAGTTTGCCGACAAGGCCGTGACGGGCTACGATCCGGGCATGCGCATCCTGATGGACGAACACTACAATCCCGTCGATACCATCCATGCCCTCCAGAGTCTCGATGGCTATCTGCCTGAAGGCTCCCCACTTGATGGACACGACTTCTACTTCTATTCACCCACCCACTGGATCGCCTCCGCCTCTTATGTCGAGCGTCAGGCAGGAGACTCCATACGTGCTGTGGCCTATCTACAGGAAGTCGAAAATGGCGAAGTGGTGTTCGACTGGTGGAGCACCTCACATCCTATTCTCTTGAAGTGGGTGAGTCCTACGTTCAACACCAGTTACGACTACGTGCACTTCAACTCCATCGATGTGCTCCCCGACAAAAACTGGCTCGTGTCCTTCCGTGCCCTCAGTACGATTGTCAAGATCGATCGTCAGGGCGATGGCGGCATCCTCTGGCATATCAGGGGAGAGGACAGCACGCTGCCAGAAAACAAGCAGTTCTCAGGTCAGCATTACGTCCGCTGGCATCAAGATACGGCAGGCGATTACATCACCGTCTTCGACAATGGCAATGCCCGCGATCCCGGCTATACCCATCTGCTCCGTCTCGACGTAGAAGATCAAGGTACGAAAGTGGTCTATAACGACGCCAAGGATCTGGTCAAAAACAAGTCCAATTACTTCACGCAGGCCTGTGGCGCGCTGGTTGACTTTGGCACTCAGGGCTTTGTGGCAGGCTGGGGTTGGAGCACAGAGCCAAAAAACTGCACCCGCCTCGTCACCGAATACGATGCCAATGGCACAGAGGTCTTCAGCCTCTCTCGCAACGACAACGATCCCAATTCCGTCAATCCCTCCTACCGCTGCGTCAAGTGCCAGTGACTAAAGAAGATAAGGTTCGCATCCCTGCGAACCTTATCTTGATCATTACTAACATTAACCAATAACCTAAAACAAATTGCAAAAACAACTATTCAAAAATGAAACTCAAACAATAACTAACAAATGAACTTTTACTGATGCAAAGATATGGGGATTTCGGGCTGATTCCAAGAAATCTACCTGATTATTGTTGAAGTTGTTGCGACAGGGGGATGTTTTTGCGACAAAGTGGGGGGATGAGGTTGATTTGTGTCGTAGATTGATGGCGGACATAAAAAGAGAAAGCCGCTGGACTCACGTCCAACGGCTTCCATTTCTCTCAATTGATCGTCTGATTACTTAACTGAATCAGTTGCAGTTGTATCAACAGTCAGGCTGTCAACTACGCTATCAACAACCTCAGCGATAGAATCGGTATCAACAGGAGCCTGCTGAGCCTTGTTACCACATGATGCGAAAGAGATAGCAGCAACTGCTACGAACATAAATACTAATTTCTTCATTTTTCTAATGCTTTTAAATCTGTAAAACAATCATTTGTTTATTAAAACGCTGCAAAGTTACGGCTTTTTTTAATACAACGTATCATTTTTTTCGATTTTTTTTTGCCCTTTTTTGTAACTTTTTAGCAAAGTACTGAAAATCAAGCAGATACGAAATGTTAAAAAATGATGTAAATCTGACACTTATCGGATTTTTTGCAAAAAATGGCAAAAATCAGAAAAAAAGTGCTACCTTTGTGCCCGCAAACAAACAATGATTTTAAGGTAAAAAAGTAAATAGTAAAAGATGATAGATACTTCTGCCTTTCAAGGTAAGACCGCAGCATATTTCACGTTAGGATGCAAACTGAATTTCTCAGAAACATCAACTTTCGGGAAGATTCTTCAGGAAATGGGCGTGCGAACAGCACAGAAAGGGGAACAGGCTGATATCTGTCTGATCAATACCTGCTCAGTGACTGAGGTGGCTGACCATAAATGTCGTCAGGCGATCCACCGGATGGTGAGGAACCACCCGAAGGCATTTGTGGTGGTGACAGGCTGTTATGCCCAGTTGGAGGCTGAGGAGGTGGCGAAGATCGAGGGTGTAGATTTGGTGCTGGGCTCGGATGAGAAAGCGAACTTGATCCAGTTCCTGAGCGAGAAGTTCTCGCATAGTGGGCAGCCTACACCTTATTATATTAAGAAGACGAAGGATATCAAGAGTTTTGCGCCATCGTGCTCAAGGGGGAACCGTACGCGGTATTTCCTAAAGGTGCAGGACGGCTGTGACTATTTCTGTACCTATTGTACGATCCCATATGCACGCGGATTCTCGCGTAACCCGACGATCGCCTCGCTGGTGGCCCAGGCTGAACAGACGGCAGCAGAAGGAGGAAAGGAGATTGTACTGACGGGTGTGAACATCGGCGATTTTGGTAAGACGACGGGTGAGAAGTTTATCGATCTGGTGAAGGCACTGGATGCTGTGGAGGGCATCAGCCGTTATCGGATCAGTTCGCTGGAGCCCGATCTGCTGTCGGATGAGTTGATTGCCTATTGCGCAGAGAGTAGGGCGTTTATGCCTCATTTCCATATTCCTTTGCAGAGCGGTAGTGACACGGTGCTGAAACTGATGCACCGTCATTATGACGCGCAACTGTTTGCCGACAAGATCCACAAGATCAAGGCGGTGATGCCCGATGCGTTTATCGGTGTGGATGTGATGGTGGGTTGTCGGGGTGAGACGCCCGAGTGTTTCGAGGAGACCTATCGTTTCCTGGAGGATCTCGACGTGACCCAGTTGCATGTGTTCCCATATTCGGAGCGTCCCGGCACATCGGCGCTGAGCATTCCCTATGTGGTGAACGATAAAGATAAGAAGCTGCGCTCAAAACGGTTGTTAGCGTTGTCGGATGAGAAGACCGTGGCGTTCTATCGCCGTCATATCGGTCAGGAGGCGGAGGTGCTGTTTGAGAAGGCGCCGCGCGGGAAGGCGATGCACGGGTTTACACGCAACTATATCCGTGTGGAACTGCCAGCCCAGCAGGCTGATCCATCGCTTGACAACCAATTGGTGAAGGTTACGCTCGGAGAGTTGACTGCTAAACAGGAAGCGTTGAGAGTATATATTAAATAATGTACGCGCGCGTATGGAGAAAGTTGCTATCGTAATCTTGAACTGGAATGGCAGTGAGATGCTGAGGAAGTATCTGCCATCGGTTATACAGTATTCCCGTGAGGAGGCGACGGTGTATGTGGCTGACAATGCGTCGTCTGACGATTCGTTGGAGATGCTCCGTGAGCATTTCCCTGAGGTGAAGTTGATTGTGTTGGAGAAAAACTGGGGCTTTGCCGAGGGTTATAACCAGTCGCTCAAGCAGATCGAGGCGGAATACTTCCTGCTGCTGAATTCTGATATCGAGGTGACGCACCACTGGTTGACACCGATGATCGAGTATCTCGACAGTCATCAGGAGGTGGCTGCCTGTCAGCCGAAGTTGCTCTCCATCTTCGACAGAGACAGTTTTGAGTATGCTGGGGCGAGTGGGGGATTCCTTGATAGGTTCGGCTATCCCTTCTGCCGAGGTCGTATCTTTGAGACGGTAGAGTCAGACAATGGTCAGTATGACACACCCGCTGATATCCTCTGGGCAACGGGTGCCGCTTTGATGATCCGTGCGAAGGACTATTGGCAGGTGGGAGGACTGGATGCCCGCTTCTTCGCCCATAATGAGGAGATCGACCTCTGCTGGCGACTGAGGATCATGGGGCGCCGTATCGTGTGTCTGCCAGACAGTCAGGCGTATCATGTGGGTGGCGGTACGCTGCCGAAGGGTAATCCGATGAAGACCTTCCTGAATTTCCGCAATAACCTGACGATGCTCTATAAATGTCTGCCTGACGAGGATCTGACATACGTGATGCGCTGGCGATGGGCGCTCGACTATCTAGCAGCCTGGGAGATGCTGCTTCTGAAACGGAATGTGGGCGATTTCCTGGCGGTGTATCGGGCCAGGCGCGCCTTCAAACGTTGGCGGAAGGATTTTGAGACAGACCGCAGGAAGATCCAGGCCAGTCGTGTGGCAAAAGAAATACCAGAGCGAAAGCACTTTGCTTTGCTCTGGCAGTATTATGTGAAAGGACGGAAGACGTTTAGTAGTTTACCTTGATGGGTTGCTCGACGTCTGTCTGTTTCCAGTTCTTCAGGAAGTCAAACCATTCTTTGGCGGAATGATAGCCAAAGGATTCGTTGTCTGAACAATAGATGATCTTATAGTTGAGGTGATTGTCGGATGTGCCTATGACAAAGGTGTATTGGTCTTTGTTGGCAGGTTCCTCACTTTTGATGTATGGCGTCGGGATGCAGATGCCGAGTCCGACGGTCTCGGGCTTGAAGTTCTCGTGATCGCTGGATGGCCAGTCGGTACCCCAGCAGCCACGCAGGCCTTGATGGTCGGAATATTCCGAAGAACCTTTCACGTTGATGATGCCTGTAGAGAACAGGTAGTCGGGTACCGGCTTGTTGAAATAGACATCCACATCGGTATCGCGATGGCCTGCATATTGGGTGTAACGGATGGTCATATTCACTTTCTGCTGTCCGATCTGCCAGCCTCTGTCGAACAGTTCCACGATGGTGCGTAAGGGACCGTATGAGATGATGCGCTGGGTGCGGCTCCTTACAGGTTCTATCATCGTAGGCTGTTGGCCATCCCAGCCGCGGAAGGCTCCCAGTCCGAAGGTGTTGCCTACCCATAGTACATCGTCGCCATAACCCTCGGCCTTCTGTTCCTTGGTGGTATAAAACTGGGTCTCCTGTAGTTCCAGGCGTTTCTGGAACTTACCATAGAGATCGAGGGTCTGGCGCTTGTCGAAATAGATGCGGATGCCGTTGAGCTCACTCTCGAAATCCACGCCGTGATGATGCTGGATATTATAGGAGTTGGCACAGTCGCCACGGGCGGTAATGGACTCCAGGAAATTATTGTGCTTGTTTTTCTCTTTCACTTTGTCATTACGAACAAGCATCTCAGTAAAGACACGGGCAGGATACTGACGGGGCGAGCCTTCTGCATAGAGGGTCACCGTGTATGGCTTCTTCTCCTTCGCCTTCAAGTCTGCCAGGAAACAGAGTTCATCGAAGTTGTCATCCTGATCCATGTCATCGAGTTGGCAGGGGATTTCTTCATCGCCAGTCTTGATGAGTGCCGACTGTACCTGACCATATTTGGTGAGATCAATCACCACCGGCTGGTCGGTACGGGGCGCATTTGTGGGGTTCTCTACTGTAATATGGATGGTTTGCTGCGCCATCGCTGTTGAGGCGAAGGCTGCCATTATGACAAATGATAGGATTCTTCTCATTTTCTTTGATTTTTGTTTTAGCTGAGGACAAAAGTACTTAAATTGCATCATATTTTTATTATTTTTAGGTTAAAATTTGGTTTTTACAATAATTTTTAGTATATTTGCACCGCTTTTAACAAATAACTAACATTTCTTAAAGATCGCCCGTGCAGAAGGTATATTATATCCTTTTTGTCGTCTTGCTCTGTTGCATGAGCTGTGAATGGCAGCTGAAATCCCCAGAAGAGGATCATCAGTTGACCATTGACCGCTATGATCGTGTGCAGAGTCTCTATCTGACAACTGGCGATTTCTCTGCGCTCCAGCAGATGAACACGATTTATCCCACACAGACGCGTACGTTGATAGAGGATGTGATCCGTATCGGTAAGGTGGATGATCCGGAGATCAATACCAAGTTCTTGCATTTCTATCAGGATTCCACGCTTCAGAGTCTGATTAATGAAGTGGAGCAGCAGTATGCTAATATGACTGACATCAACGACGAACTGTCGGAGGCGTTCGATAATCTCAAGACGTTGTTTCCCAATTTAGAGATTCCTCAGATCTACACGCAGATTGGTTCACTCGATCAGAGTCTGGTGGTGGGTAACAACTCCATCGGTATCTGTCTGGATAAGTATCTGGGAGCCGATTGCCCGTTGTACCAGAAACCCGAATATGGCTATACTGCCAGTCAGTTGGAGATGATGAACCGTTCGTATATCGTTCCCGACTGTGTGGGCTTTTATCTGCTGAGCCTTTATCCGATGCCGCAAGACAGGGTGTTGACGCAGATGGAACGTGATAAGCATATCGGAAAGATCCAGTGGGTGGTGAACAAGGCGCTCGGCAAGGAGCAGTTTAATTCTGAGTATGTACAGATGGCTGACCGTTATATGAAGAGTCACCAGAATGCTACCGTAGATCAGCTTTTGAAAAACAATAATTACGCAGATTTCCATTAACTACATGATGAATAAAAGTATATTTGTATGGGCTACAAGCCTATGCCTGATGGTGTCCGTTTCCGGGATGCGTGCGGGTGATAAGTTGAGTTTGAAAACGATTACCAGTGGTGAGTTCCGCTCGGAGGTGATGCAGGCAGTCTGTCCCTTGCCTGATGGGGAGACTTATGGACAGATTAGCAGCGACGGCAAACGGGTGGAGAGTTATTCTTTCCGTACGGGGAAACAAGTTAAAGTCTTGTTTGATGTCGCCACAGCGCAAGGGGCCAAGTTGGAACGGATCGATGATTATATCATGAGCCCCGACGGGCGTAGGATGCTGATTCAGACACAGACGAAGTCCATCTATCGTCATTCGTTTACGGCAGTCTTTTATATCTACGATATCCTTCACAACATACTTGAACCGTTGAGTGACGGCGGTCCCCAGCAGACACCGGTGTTTTCGCCCGATGGTAATCTGATCGCGTTTGTGAGAGACAATAATATCTATCTGGTGAATCTGCTTTCTGACCGTGCAGAGTGTCAGGTGACAATGGATGGGAAACGCAACGAGATCATCAACGGTATTCCTGACTGGGTGTATGAGGAGGAGTTCTCCACTAACTCGTCGATGGTCTTTTCGGCTGATTCGCGTCAGATCGTCTGGATCCGCTACGACGAGCGTGCGGTGAAGCAGTACTCTATGCAACTGTTTAAGGGCTTGAAGCCTGAGCGCAAGGAGTTTGCGGAATATCCGGGTGCTTATACTTATAAATATCCCGTTCCGGGAGAGGCGAATTCGAAGGTGAGTGTATGGAGTTATGATGTTCAGTCGTGTCAGATACGGCAGATTGATGTGCCCTTCGATGCCGATGGTTACATCCCCCGTATCAAGGCCACCAGCGATCCTGCGAAGATAGCCGTCTTCACCATGAACCGTCATCAGGACAGACTCCGTATCTATATGGCAAATCCCGTATCTGCGGTCTGTCAGTTGACGATAGAGGATCAGGTGGAGAAGTACATCAAAGAGGATGTGCTGGAGGATGTCCAGATCACCGACCAACATATCTTGTTGCCTAGTGAGCGCGATGGCTTTAACCATCTGTATCTCTATAACCTGAACGGTCAGTTGCAGCGTCAGATCGTTACAGAGAAGTATGAGGTGAAAACGGTCTATGGTTATGACGAAAAGACTGGGGATACTTATTTTGCCGCCAATCCCAGTGGACCGATGGAACAACAGGTGATGGTGGCTCATGCCAATGGAAAGACGGAGGTGCTGACACCCAAGGCTGGTGTGAACAAGGCAATCTTTAGTCAGGACCTCAAATACTTCATAAACAGTTGGAGCGACATCGATCATCCTGTGCAATATACGCTCTGCCGGAATAACGGTAAGACGTTGGTGACGTTGATCGACAACCAACAACTTCTGCAGAAACTGGCTGGCTATGAGCTCGGAACGAAGGCGTTTTTCTCTTTCACAACGTCAGAGGGTGTGGAGTTGAACGGATGGATGGTGAAGCCTGCCGATTTTGATGCTTCTAAAAAATATCCGGTGATCATGTATCAGTATGGTGGTCCTGGCAGTCAGCAGGTGCTGAACCAGTGGGGAATCGGTATGAATGGCAATGGTGCCATCCTCGAACAGTATCTCTGTCAGGAGGGTTACATCTGTGTCTGTGTAGATAATCGCGGTACGGGCGGACGTGGTGCTGATTTCGAGAAATGTACCTATCTGCGATTGGGTGAACTGGAGGCGCGTGATCAAGTGGAGACGGCGTTATGGCTTGGACAGCAGAGTTATGTGGATAAAGATAGGATCGGCATCTGGGGTTGGAGTTATGGCGGATGGAACACGCTGATGTCGATGTCAGAGGGGCGCCCGGTGTTCCGTGCTGGTGTGGCCATCGCACCGCCTACGAACTGGCGGTTTTATGATACCGTCTATACGGAGCGTTATATGCGTACGCCTCAGGAGAACCAACAGGGCTATGACGATGTGAACCCGATAGCACGAGCTTCGCAGTTACATGGTGCATTGCTTATCTGTCATGGATTGGCTGATGACAATGTGCATTATCAGAATTCGGCAGAGTATGTGGAGGCGTTGGTACAAGCAGATAAGGATTTCCGTCAGTTAGTTTATACGAATAGAAATCATAGTATTTTCGGAGGTAACACCAGGAACCACTTGTTCCGACAGACGATCAATCATTTCAATATGATGCTTAAATAATGAATTAGCCCCCGCCGTTTGGCGAGGGCTAAATTTTCATTAATAAGCGAAGAGCGGATAGTCCTTCATCTTCTCGTTCACGCGGGCACGAACAGAAGCAATCACCTGCTCGTTCTCGGGATCATTCAGCACTTCCTCGATCCAGGCGGCAATCTGAATCATCAGATCCTCCTTGGCACCACGTGTTGTGATGGCAGGCGTACCGAGACGGATACCTGATGTCTGGAAGGCACTGCGGCTATCGAACGGAACCATGTTCTTGTTCACCGTGATGTCAGCAGCAACAAGGGCGTTCTCAGCAACCTTACCAGTAAGATCGGGATACTTAGAACGCAGGTCAACGAGCATAGAGTGATTATCAGTACCACCGCTCACGATGCCGAAGCCACGCTTAACGAGTTCCTCTGCCAGTACCTTGGCGTTCTTCTGTACCTGCTTGGCCCACTCCTTAAACTCTGGCTGCAGAGCCTCACCGAAAGCAACGGCCTTGGCTGCAATCACGTGCTCCAGAGGACCACCCTGCTGTCCGGGGAAGACGGCAGAGTTCAGTAACTGACTCATCATCTTTACAACGCCCTTCGGGGTCTTCAGACCCCAAGGATTCTCGAAGTCCTTACCCATCAGGATGATACCGCCACGAGGACCGCGCAGGGTCTTGTGGGTCGTAGAGGTCACTATGTGGGCATACTTCACGGGATTCTCCAGCAGTCCGGCTGCGATCAGACCTGCAGGGTGAGCCATATCGATCATCAGCAAGGCACCTACCTTGTCGGCAATCTCGCGCATACGCTTGTAGTCCCACTCACGGCTGTAGGCAGAACCACCACCGATAATCAGTTTTGGTTTGTGCTCCAGTGCCAACTGCTCCATCTCATCATAGTCCACACGACCAGTTTCCTTGTTCAGGTTATAACCGATGGGGTTATAGATCAGACCGGAGGTGTTCACGTGTGATCCGTGTGACAGGTGACCACCGTGATCCAGATTCAGACCCATGAAGGTGTCACCGGGCTTCAGCACTGCCAACAGTACGGCAGCGTTAGCCTGTGCACCAGAGTGGGGCTGCACGTTAGCATACTCTGCACCGAAAAGTTTGCGTACACGGTCGATAGCCAACTGCTCTACCTCGTCAACCACCTGGCAACCACCATAGTAACGGTGTCCAGGATAGCCCTCGGCATACTTGTT
>Ga0310695_10007076_pt1 | contig 18118 bp, 9 predicted proteins | sample RumenRJG_04DNA_FD_203882 | JGI IMG/M metagenome (GOLD analysis project Ga0310695, IMG submission 203882) | Bovine rumen microbial communities from Lethbridge, Alberta, Canada - RJG_04 (v2) (version 2) | ecosystem: Host-associated > Mammals > Digestive system > Stomach > Rumen | place: Canada...
CAATTGCAATACTTCAAATTCTTCTTTGGTCATAATACAATAACAGTTGTAGTTGTGTGCACTATTGCGACTGCAAAGGTACAACGAAACTACAACTGTTACAACGTGTATTTCAACGAATGTTTACTCTCCGACAACATCAGAGACTATCTCTGACAGGCTCAGAGACCATCTCCGACAACATCAGAGACCATCTCCGTTCGCCACACATTCGGATGAATTTGTCGCTCTACCTATGGTTGCTTCCCAGGTATCGTCTCAACGCGATATTGTTAAAAATACATGTTTCGATGGTGATTTGTTTGTCCGTTTGCAAATAAATCACTATCTTTGTTCCCAAATCATTGATTAGAAACGTTTAGACAGAAACGAAATGGACATCAGACTGCTCTGCACCTTTGGCCTGGGAACAGCCTCGATAGCGGCGCTGGCCGCACCAGAAGAGGAAGGCGGCATCGCCTTGCCTCAAAGACCTAATGTGATTTTTATCGTGGCCGACGATCTCGGCTATGGCGACTTGAGCTGCTACGGCATGACGCGCATACAAACACCGAACACCGACGCACTGGCTCGTGGCGGACTGCGCTTCACGGACGCTCATGCGGTGGCGGCAACGAGTACGCCTTCGCGCTACTCACTCTTCACGGGCCACTACAGCTGGCGGCGCAACGACACACATATCGCTGCGGGCAACGCGGGGATGGTAATCCGCCCGGAACAGGCAACCATTGCGGACATGTTCAAAGAGGCGGGCTACATGACGGGAGCCGTCGGAAAATGGCACTTGGGACTGGGCGACAAGACTGGTACGCAGGACTGGAACGCCGAGGTGACACCCGGTCCGCGCGACATCGGTTTCGACTATTCCTACCTGATGGCGGCGACGGCCGACAGGGTGCCCTGTGTGTGGATGGACAACCAGCGCGTGGCCAACCACGATGCCTCGGCGCCTATCTACATCGACTATGACCAGCCCTTCGAGGGCGAACCGTTGGGCAAGGATCATCCGGAGATGCTCACCAAGCTGAAGCCGTCGCCCAACCACGGCCACAATCAGGCCATCGTCAATGGCATCTCGCGCATCGGCTACATGAAAGGAGGCGGCCGGGCCCTTTGGGAGGACGAGCATATCGCCGACACGCTGACGGCCAAGGCGGTCAGCTTCATCCACGAGCGGAAGGACACCACCTTCTTCCTCTACGTGGGGACGAACGACGTGCACGTGCCACGCTATCCTAACGAGGCCTTCCGCGGAAAGAGCGGCATGGGCCTTCGGGGCGATGCCATCCTGCAGTTCGACTGGACGGTAGGACAGATCGTTGAGGCGCTGCGCCACGACAACCTGTTGGCCAACACGCTCATCATCCTGACGAGCGACAACGGCCCCGTCGTCGACGACGGCTATGCCGACCAGTCTGTCGAGCAGCTGGGCGACCATCGCCCGTGGGGACCTTTCCGCGGCGGCAAATACAGCAGCTTCCAGGCGGGGACGACCATCCCCCTCATCGTGCATTGGCCGAAGCAGGTGAAGGCTGCTACGACGGATGCCCTCTTCTCGCATATCGACCTTTATGCCTCGCTGGCGCATTTGGTGGGACAGCCCATAACCGACGGTGCGGCTCCCGACAGCCGTAACTATCTGAACACCCTGATAGGGACGGACAACATCGGGCGCGACTACATCATCGAGGCCTCGCCCACGACGCTATCTGTCTACGACGGCACGTGGCACTACATCTCTCCTTGCAAGGCTCCCGCCTACAACAAGCTGACGGACATCGAACTGGGCAATGCGCCCTACGACCAGCTGTACAACCTGCAGCAGGATATCGGTGAGCAGCACAACGTGGCGGAACAGTTTCCCGATGTCGTCAGCCGCTTGAAAGAGTTATTGATAATTGATAATTGATAATTGAAAATTAAAACATCAAACATCAAAACTTCCGCAGGAATACATCAACCATCAAACTTCAACCATCAACCATCGACATGTCCATCGCATCACCTTTCGCCCGTCCGCTATATGTCATGGCCAAGCCAGTAGGAGCCCATTGCAACCTGGCTTGCTCCTACTGCTATTATACTGAGAAAGTGCACTTGTACGAGGATACGGAGGGACGAAGGGACGAGGGTACAGGATCACGGAGGCATGTCATGAGCGACGAGCTGCTGGAGCGGTTCATCAAGGAGTATATCGAATCGCAGACCAGCCCCGAAGTGCTCTTCACGTGGCATGGTGGCGAGACCTTCCTGCGGCCTCTCTCCTTCTACCAGCGGGCTGTCGAGCTGCAGCAGCGCTATGCACGGGGACGGCGGATAGACAACAGCATCCAGACGAACGGCACGCTGCTCACCGACGAGTGGTGCCGCTTTCTGCACGACCAGCAATGGCTCGTGGGCGTGTCGATAGACGGGCCACAGGCTTTTCACGACGCATACCGGCGGACACGACAGGGTGCTCCCTCCTTCACGAAGGTGATGCGTGGCATCGACCTGCTGAACAAGCATCGGGTGGAGTGGAACGCAATGGCTGTCGTCAACAACCTCAATGCCGACGATCCACTCGGCTTCTACCACTTCTTCAAGCAGATAGGCTGCCACTTCATCCAGTTTACGCCCATCGTGGAGCGCATCACCCCACATGCCGACGGCCGTCATCTGGCAGCGGCAGACGAGGCAGAAGGCCGGCTGGCCGACTTCTCGGTGGCACCCGAGCAGTGGGGCAACTTCATCTGCACCATCTTCGACGAGTGGGTGCGGCAGGATGTCGGCGAATACTTCATTCAGCTGTTCGACGCGACGCTGGCCAACTGGATGGGACAGCAGCCAGGCATCTGCACGCTGGCGAGGACCTGCGGTCATGCGGGCGTGATGGAATACAACGGCGACGTCTACTCGTGCGACCACTTCGTTTTCCCACAATACCGTCTGGGCAATATCTATTCAGAAACGCTGACAGAGATGATGTACAGCGAGCGCCAACAGCTGTTCGGACAGCGGAAGGAGACCACCCTACCCCACCAATGCCGCCAATGTCGCTATCTCTTCGCCTGTCACGGCGAGTGTCCGAAGAACCGCTTCTGCCGGACTGCCGACGGTGAGCCTGGGCTGAACTATCTCTGTGCGGGCTACCGCCGCTTCTTCGAGCATGTAGCTCCCTACATGGACTTCATGCGCAATGAGCTGCTCAACCAACGTGCGCCGGCAAACATTATGGAAGAATTGAAAATTGATAATTGATAATTGAAAATTAATAATGATATAGTATGAACAACAGAATCAGCATAGGAGGCTCACTACTCCTCAGCGCTATGGGCAGCTTCGCCCAGCAGAACGATCGTCCCAACATCGTGTTTATCATGACCGACGACCACACAGCACAGATGATGAGCTGCTACGATCGTCGCTATATCGAGACGCCTAACCTCGACCGTATCGCCAACGACGGCATACGCTTCACCAACAGCTATGTTGCCAACTCGCTGAGCGGTCCCTCGCGCGCCTGTCTGCTCACGGGTAAGCACAGCCACAAGAATGGCTTTACCGACAACACCAACTGCGTCTTCGATGCATCGCAGCAGACCTTCCCCGCACTCTTGCAACAGGCTGGCTACCAAACGGCCCTCTTTGGCAAATGGCACCTCGAGAGTCTGCCACGGGGCTTCGACAAGTGGGAAATCATACCCGGACAAGGCGACTATTACAACCCCGACTTCATCGAGATGGACGGCGACACCGTGCAGGTGAAGGGCTACCTGACCAACATCATCACCGACAAGAGCATCCACTGGATGGAGCACGAACGCGACAAGGCGAAGCCTTTCTGCATCATGATTCACCACAAAGCCATCCATCGCAACTGGATGGCCAACACGCCCGAGCTGAAGCTCTACGAGGACAAGGTGTTCCCCCTGCCCGACAACTTCTACGACCAGTATGAAGGACGGCGTGCCGCCGCCGAGCAGGAGATGAGCATCATCGAGGACATGGACGTGCTCTACGACCTGAAGATGAACCGCCCCGACAAGACGAGTCGACTGAAGGAGCGCTACGAGTCGTACTACGGACGGATGAACGCCGAAGAGCGGGCTGCCTGGGATGCCTTCTACGAACCGATCATCCGCGACTTCTACGAGAAGAATCTCACCGGCCGCGAGCTGGCAGAATGGAAATATCAGCGATACATGCGCGACTACTCGAAGGTGGTGAAGAGTCTTGACGACAACGTGGGACGTGTGCTCGACTACCTCGCCGCCAGCGGACTCGACGACAACACGCTCGTCGTCTACACATCCGACCAGGGCTTCTACATGGGCGAGCACGGATGGTTCGACAAGCGCTTCATGTACGAAGAGAGTTTCCGCACACCGCTCATCATGCGCCTGCCGAAGGGGTTCAGCCGCAAGGGCGACGTCAGCGAGATGGTGCAGAACATCGACTATGCACCCACCTTCCTCGAGCTGGCGGGCATGAAGGTGCCTGCCGACATCCAGGGTGTGTCGCTCGTGCCGCTGCTCGAAGGCAAGCACCCCAAGAACTGGCGCAAGAGCCTCTACTATCATTTCTACGAATATCCTGCCGAGCATGCCGTGAAGCGCCACTACGGTGTCAGCAACGGACGCTACAAGCTCATCCACTTCTACAACGACATCGACGAATGGGAACTCTACGACCTGCAGGCCGACCCGCACGAGATGCACAACATCTACGGTCAGCCGGGCACGGAGAAGATAACCCGAAAGATGATGAAGGAGCTGCACAAGCTGCAGAAGCAATACGACGACCCTATCGAATCAAAGCTGTAAGTCGCGATGAAAAGAATCCTAATCCTCCTCGCCCTCTCGCTCGGGTGTTCGTTGGGGTATCCTTCCTCTCACCCCTCTCTTCTCCCCCAACCTTCTTCCATCAGCCTCGAAGAAGGGTTCTACCTCCTGCCGAATGGATGGAAGGCAGAGAAGGCCAAGCACCGCCGAGACGGCTCACTCGCAGAAGAGGCCTACCGGCTGACCATTACGCCCCGTGGCGTCACCATAACGGCCTCGACCAAGAAGGGATTCTTCTACGGCGAACAGACGCTCCGGCAACTGCTGCAACAGTCTGACGGCCAACGGCTGCGCTGCCTCACCATCGACGATGCACCGCGCTTCGCCTATCGCGGACTGATGCTCGACGTGGTGCGCTACTTCATTCCGAAAGAGCATATCCTGAAGATCATCGACATCGCCGCGAGCCTCAAGATGAACAACCTACACCTCCACCTCACCGACGACAACGGATGGCGCATAGAGATCAAGAAGTATCCGCGACTCACCTCGGTGGGAGCATGGCGCGTAGAGCGCAACACCTACTTCCAGAATCGTGAAAATCCACGCGAGGGCGAGCCGACACCCGTCGGCGGCTTCTACACCCAGCGCGACCTGCACGACATCGTGGCGTATGCCAAGCAGCGGCATGTCAACATCGTCCCCGAGATAGAGATGCCTGCCCACAGCGTGGCAGCCATTGCTGCTTATCCCGAGACGACCTGCCCCGTGATGGGCGACCGCTTCATCGGTGTGCTGCCAGGCATCGGTGGCAAGGATGCCAGCATCATCTATTGCGCTGGCAACGAGCGTGTGTACAGCTTTCTGCAGGACATCCTCGACGAGGTGATGGACATCTTCCCCTCGGAGTATATCCACCTGGGCGGCGACGAGGCAGAGAAGTCGCACTGGCGGGCTTGTCCCCTCTGTCAGCAGCAGATGCAACGGGAGGGCATCGACGACATCGAACAGCTGCAAGGCCGCTTTATGGACCGCATGATCCGGTATCTCAACAGCAAGGGCCGCCGAGCTATGGGATGGGATGAGGTTGTCCTCGGTAGTCCGCAAGAAGACATCACCATCTTCGGATGGCAAGGCTACGGCCAGGCTGCCATCCGCGATGCCCGCACGAGTGGGCGCCCCTTCATCCTCACTCCCGCGCGCCTGCTCTATCTCATCCGCTATCAGGGGCCGCAGTGGTTTGAGCCTTACACCTACTTCGGCAACAACACGCTCCACGACGTCTACAGCTACGAACCCGTAGCCGACGACTGGACGCCCTCTATGGAGCATCAGCTGCAAGGCATCCAGGCATCCCTCTGGACTGAGTTCTGCCTCTCGCCTTCGGATGTCGACTACCTCTTGTTCCCTCGCTTGATGGCGCTGGCCGACAATGCTTGGCGCACAAAGGGCACGGCCAACTGGTCACAATTCGTCCAGGCACTCGATGCCTACCTTCCCTTCTTAGAGGAGCGAGGCATCGGCTATGCCCGTTCGATGTATAACATCAGCCACACCGTGAGCCCCAACGACGGGTTGCTGCTTGTCGAGCTGGCCTGCGAGCGGCCCGATGTGGAGATACGCTTCACGATGAACGGTGACGAGCCAACAGCCGATTCGCAACGCTATCTTCAGCCTATCCTCACCGATGCGGGCATCACGCTGAAGGCTGCCACCTTCCGCGACGGACAACAACAGGGTAAGACACTCACGCTGCCCCTTGTCGGCAACAGGGCGACGGGTTGCACCGTGCTGAAAGCGTCGGCCACCAATGGGCTGGCTGACCGACTGACCAACGGTGTTCGCGGCTCTCTGCGCCATTCCGACTTCGAGTGGGCGGGATGGTACGACACCGATGCCAACTTCACGGTAGACCTTGCCGACACGGTTGCCATCAGTAGCGTCACCTTAGGAGCCATCGCCAACGCCAATATGACGGTTGCCCTCCCGCGCGAAGTGCGAGTCGATGGCAGCGTCGATGGCGAGGTGTTCGTCCCGCTGGGTGAGGTGTCGCTCGCCGATGCCGACATCTTTGCCCGTGAAGCCACACGTCGTGACATCGTCGTCCCCCTTATCAGTCCGCTCGGCTCTCAGGGACGCTTGCCAGAGCAAGAACACCCATCACCAGTAAACATCAACACCCATCACCCAACACCCAACACCCATCACCGCTATCTCCGGGTGCAGGCTCTTCATCCCGGCACTATCCCCGAAGGCTTCATCCGCGGCGGTCAGTCGCCTTGGATGTATTTCGACGAAATCATCGTGGAATGAAATATCAGAACGCAAAGACTTAAGAATATATCAGAACGCAGAGACGCGAAGACGCAGAGATTTTTAAACCCCACTGGATAACAACCAGAAAGATAAAAAAATCTCTGCGTCTCTGCGTTCTAAATACTTGCGTTCTAAATATTGCTTAGTCGCAATCGTAGGAATAGTCGGCGGGACCGTCAGCATCAACGGGCCATCCCGGGTTCTGGTAGAGCATGCTCATGCCAATGGCTGTCTGTGTGACACCTTCGGGGCTGATGCACAGCAGGAACTCAGCGATGGGAATAGGCTCCAGGTAATGAGGCTTCGGGAAAGTGTAGCCGTTATAGGCGGCACTCGAAGCCGACACCTGCAGCGGACGGAGATAGTCGGACAGTCCGCTCTGCGTCACCACATCGGGCGACAGCTCCTTGGTGCGATTGTCGGCATACAGCTGCTCGTTGAGCGTTCCCCAAAGGCGGAATCCCTCCGGCTGGTAGTCCTTCATCATATCGAGCGAACGCCAACGCTTCAGGTCGTCGAAGCGCATTCCCTCAGCAATGAACTCACAGCGACGCTCACGTCGGATGTTGTAGAGCGTCTTGTCTATCAGCTGTCCACGCGACCATACCGCCAGGTCGTTCTCCTTCTCAAGGTCGGTGTTGTTGATGGTTTTGTTGAAGTCATCATCCACTCCGGCCCGTTGACGGAGCGCCTTCCAGTAGCGTTCGCAGTTGCCACCGAGAGAGCCGTACCGCATAAAGTAAGCCTCCAGATAGTTCAGGTAGCACTCTGCAGCCCGCAGGATGGGAACAGCCGTCGTACAGTTGTACTGCGTGCGCTGCTCACCTCCGTAGTCGCGTGATGTGTAGTGTTCGAGCGAATAGTTTCCGACGAGCCATTTGCAGATGTCGTAGCCCGTTGTCGACTTCTCGTTACCCGTATTATAGATGAAAGGCTTGTTGTAGAACGTGGTGTCGTTGACGTTGGTGTTCGTTTCGGCATCGTAGTGAGTCTCAATGTATCGTCCGGCAGCACGCACACTGACCGTGAGTCGTTCATCGCGCCCCTGAAACTCGGTGTACGTGTCTTTGCTGTCGCCTTTGTAGCCACTCCCCGCAGCATAGATAGGCAGTCCGTTCTGCATGAGGAAGGTGTTGACCAATGCACGTGTAGCACCACATCCGCCGCCATTCTTCAGGAATGCCGAGCAACTGTGCGACAGCACACCCTTCTGATAATAGCGTGCGAGGATGACCTCGTCGTCGTCGGGGAAGACTGTCTCGTAGTTGTTGAACATGCCCTGATAGTCAGCGTCGAGCGACCGTTTCGAAGCCACATGGTCGGCTGCAGCGATGGCGATGTCCAGGAAATAGTCTACTTCAGCCTCTGCACTTCCTGAAGCGAACGCGAAGTCGGGCCACAACGTTTTGCCGGGCCATTTCGCATTGCCAGGCACGAAGCATGTACCGGCATGGTAGCGTTCCCAGGAAGCCTCAAAGAGGGCCACTCGCGACAGCAGGGCATAGGCAGCATCCTTGCAGACACGTCCCGATTCGGGTGCTTTCTCCTGAAGCAGTTCGATGCCCTTGTTGAGGTCGTCGATGATGAAACGTGCCACCTCGTTGCGCGGATAGCGTTTGCTTGCTGCTGTCAGGGCGGCATCGTCGTCGTCCATCACCTGCTTGATGATGGGCAGGTCGCCATAGTTTCGCAGCATCCGGAAGTATTCCCATGCACGGAAGAAGTAGGCCTCGCCCAGATAATGGCGAGCCATCGTCTGGTCTTCAGCCTCTTCGAGGGCCCCTTCTATCTTGTTCAGCGCAAAGTTGATGGCCCGCAGCCGGTTGAAGTTCCAGATGTTGCTTCCATTGCTCTGAGCCTGGGTTTTATAGTCGCCGTTGCTGAGCAAGATGGCATAGTAGCCCGAACTGCACTGGTTGTCGCTCTTGCAGTCTTCGCTGTACGTACCTCCCCAGATGCTGTTGTTCTGTGGCAGGAACTTATACAGGTCGTTGACAGCCAGCTTGAAGTCCTCAGCCGTATGGAAATAGGCCTCCTCACTCTTGAACGACAGCGGTTCGCGGTCCAAGAAGTCGTCGCAAGCTGTGGCCATCATGGTCATGCCTACGCAGCACAGCGTCAGTCGCAGGGTTCTGCTCACTTCATGTATGATTATGTTTACTCTCTTCATATTCAATGTTCAATGTTCAATGTTCAATGTTCAATGTCAGAAAGTCACATCAAGCCCTATAGACCATGTGCGGTAGTTGGGATACACCTTTCCTGCTCCATATCCGCCGCCGTTGTCGATACCCTCGGGGTCGAAGATGCGCAGACTGGTGAAGGTGAGCAGATTCTCGCCCGACACATAGAGGCGCGCATTCTTTACGAACTTGCCCAGCCTCGTTCCCTTTGGCAAGGTGAAGCCTATCTGCACATTCTTCAGACGCAGGTAAGCAGCATTCTGCAGGAAGCGGTCGGAAGCCTGGATATTGTTCCGGTCGATACGTATGCGGCCATAGTAGGGATCCAGGTTGGCACCGAGGTCAGAGCCTGCATAGCGGAAGTAGTCGAGATGGTCGACAAAGTAGTTGCGTTGCCACTCGCCTGCCTGTCCGTAGAAGGGAGCGCAGTTCTCGAAGAGGAAGTCGCGCTTGCCGATGCCTTGGAAATAGACGCGGAAGTCAATCCACTTGTAGTCGCCCTGCAAGGCAAACGAATAGGCATAACGCGGCGTGGAGTTGCCGATGCGTATCATGTCGCCATGATCGCTCAGCGTCGCACTGCCGGCATCCACCTTGCCGTCGCCGTTGAGGTCGGCATACATCAGGTCGCCACCGCCCCAGTTGGAGCCGATGGCCGACTGCGACACCTTGTCGAGATAGGTGTTCATCTGGTCGTCGCTTTGTGCAACACCGATGACGTGATAGCCCCATATCTCACCATAGTCTTTTCCTTCATACCAGTAGCCGCCGTTTCTCGCGGTGTTGCTGGTGCCGAAGCACTGACCGGTAGCGGAGTAATACTTCGTGACAACGGTCTGATAGTCAGAGACATTGGCGGTGATGCTGTAGTTGAACTTCCCGATACGGTCGCGCCACGTCAGTTCGATTTCCCATCCCCGCGTGCGCAGCTCGGCATTGTTGGTTCTCGGGGCAGCAGCACCGTAGAGAGCCGAAAGCGACTTGGCGGGACCTATCATATCCTTGGTGACGCGCTCATACCAGTCGAACGATCCTGAGAGCCTGCTTCCGAAGAGCGACCAGTCTACACCGATGCCCTTGTTGACGATGGTCTCCCATGTGAGCGAACTGGAATAGGGACTGTACACTGGCAGCGACGACTGCTGCTCCCCTCCCAGCACGAGCGATGTGAGATTGACGTACATGGCTTGGAAGTAGGGATAGAAGGAAGAGGTGTTCTGGTTGCCCAGCGTACCGTAGGAGGCACGTATCTTCAGGTTGTCCAGGAACTTCTGCTTGATTTTAGCCATGAACGGCTCTTCGGCCACATTCCATCCTACCGACGCTGAGGGGAAGTAGCCCCACCGCTGGTCTTGCGGGAATCGGCTTGCACCGTCAGCACGGAAGTTCACTTCCAGCAGATACCGGTACTTATAGTTATAGTTCGCGCGTGCGAAGATACCAAGCGAAGCCCATTCGCCCTGCACGTTCGAGTCCATCGTCTTGTACACCTGTCCTTCGGCAAGCGTCGGATAGTCGTAGTCGGCATGGCGGTCGCGTTCTATCTTGTAGTACTCGCTCTGCTCACCGAGCAGGAAGGTGAACTCATGGCCCGACTTCAGCTTGAGGTTGTAGTCGGTATAGATGTTCGTCTCGAAATAGTTCACCTTCGATGTTGCTTTCTCGCGATAGGTCTCTCCTCCAGCAGGCGACACACTGAAGTAGCCTGTGCTGGAGTTGATGCTATGGTCGTTGGCCGTGATGTCGCGGAAGGCAGTGAGCCACTGCTCCTTTCCCGACGGCATGTGATACATCATCGGGTTGAAGCTGCGGTGGTAGGGATTCCGCTCCAGTCGGCTGTTCAGCTCGGCATGGAGCTTCCATCCTTTGATGGGCTCATAGACGACGTTCAGCTGGTTGTACAGCTTCCGCGTCTTCGAGTTGATGCGTCCGCCCTCCAGGATGGGCTGCATCATGGAGTCCTCGTGATACTCGCCGTTGTAGGGATTCACCACGGGAATGACGGGCGATGTTCGTCCCAGGTTGTGGAAGAAGAGGTCGTCCATCACCGACGGTTTGTCGTTGCTGTCGGCTGTTATACGCGTTGTCCATCCGAGCGTTATCTTGTCGTTGAGCCGATAGGTGATTCTGCCCGCGATGTTGAAGCGCTGGTAGAGTTCGTCGGCATGCTTGAAGAGACCCGTCTGACCCATGTAGTTGCCCGACAGTCGGTAGTCAACCTTCTTCGAACTGCCGCTCAGGCTGAGGTTGTGCTCGTTGGAGACGGTCTGCTTCTTCACATACACGTCATACCAGTTGGTGTTGCCATTGCCGGCCTGGTTTTTATGCCACGTGTCGAGGCTTTCGTAGTAGCCCATGCTCTTGTCCGTCTTGCCTTCCATGAAGTCGCGAATCTTGTTGAGATGGTCGGTCGAGAAGGGTGGCGAGCCACCTGCGTTGAGGTAGGCATCGTTGAGCATGTAGGCGTAGGTCAGTCCGTCCACCATGTTTGGCAAGGCCACGGGTTGCTGTATGCGCAGGTTGCCCGAATAGTTGATGGCCATGCCTTTCTTGCCTCCCGTGCCGTTCTTGGTGGTGATAAGGATGACGCCGAAGGGAGCCCTCGATCCGTAGATAGAAGCCGCTGCCGCATCTTTCAGCACCGAGACATTCTCGATGTCGGCGGGGTTGAGCGTGTTGATGTCGCCCTCCATGCCGTCGATGAGCACGAGGGGAGCCGAGTTGGAACCGTCGCCCAGGTTGCCGATACCGCGAATGTTGATATTCATCGTCGAACCTGGCGAGCCGCCCGCATCATTGGTGATGTTCAGTCCGGCCACGACACCCTGCAGCGACTGCACGGCATTGGCTGTGGGGCGTGCCTTCAGGGCTGCATCGTCGATGGTCTTGACGGCTCCCGTGGCGTTGATCTTCTTCTGCGTGGCAAAGCCGACAATCACCACTTCGTCCAGGTTGGTGGGTGTCTCCTGCAGGAAGACGTTCACCTTACCCTTTCCGTTGACGGCCACTTCCTGCGGGTCGAAGCCGATGTAGGTCACCACCAGCACGGCTTTGCTGGAAGACACCTTGAGGCTGTAGCGCCCCTCCACGTCGGTGACGGTGCCGTTCGAGGCTTTCCCCTTTTCCACGACAGTGGCTCCGATGGCCGGTTCTTTGTCACCGTCGTAGACAATGCCGCTGACGGTGAACTGTGCCATCATGGCCGCACTGGCTAAGAGGCCTATGATGGACAGGAATATACGTTGTCTGAGATTCTTCATATTGGTGTATTAGTCTCTTTCGCCGGCTTGGCCGAAGTTCAGCTGATACATCACCGTACTGTCGGAGGTGTAGATGTATTGTGGAACGGGCTCTACGCGGGTTTTGTTCTTATTGCGCAAGGTTCGGAAATAGAAATATCCATCTCCTCCCCCCGTGAGGGAGTTGCCGCCCGTGCGAAGGTTGTAGTTGAAGAACCACTGTGCCTTCGTGGGTGCATACTGAGGAGCTTTCCACAGCGCGTTACTCTTGATGTGAATGGTGAAGGTGTCGGCCTTCGATTCCAGCTTGACGAGCTTCATCTTGTGGAACACGCCCCGCTTCCCGGTCTGGAAGACGATGGTGTCGATGCTCACGATGATGTTGCCGTCGCTGCCTATCTCTGGTATCTTCTTGCCATTCTCGTCGAGGATGTAATTGCCGCTGCCATCCACCCGGAATGTCGTGTCCCGCTTCTCATAGCTGCTGGTGTACAACGTGTCGTAGACAGCCTCCTCTTCGAGGGCATAACTCTGTCCGCCCACCGACGTCACCATCATCGGGTCCATCGACAGTTCCGACTTCAGGTTGAAGTCGCCGGGGTTTTCCGGTTCGTCTTCGCACGACAGCACGCCGAAGAGCGATGCTGTCATGCAAATGAGTAAGAGCTTCTTCAATGCTTCGTGATATTAAAGTGTTCGAATGTTTCGTTTCTCGCATATTTATCTGATCACCTTCTTGCCGTTCACGATGAACACACCGTGCTGTGCATTCTCCACGCGCTGTCCGGCAAGGTTGAACGTGCCTTCTGTCAGCTGGTCGTTGGCGGTCAGCGTCTCGATACCCGTCGGGGTGGTGTCGGCTTCAAGCGGTCCGAACGAGATGTGCGGATGGTCGGCACACGATGTGGGGGTATCCTTGTCGTTGGCACCCTCGATGGCATAGAACTTGATTTCCTTGATGAAGATCGTGGAGTTCACCAGTCCTGCCTGGGGCATCCATATCTTCCACTTCATCGGGATGTCGATAGAGGTCGTTTCTTCCTTCGAGTAGCCCTCATAGTCGCTGCGGTTCCATGCATCCACCACGAAGGTCATCCAGCGGTTCTGGTCGTAGATGTAGTTCTCCTCGTCGTCGGTGATGGGGTCGCCCTCTTCGTCATACTGTATGAAGTTGCCCGAACTGATGAGGTTCTCCGTAAACCAAGAGCCCAGGTTGTCGTTGTCACCGCTCATCCAGTACATGTTGTTGATGATGCCGTCGGACGACGAAATCTGGTTGCTGAAGATGTTGAGCACGATCTTGCAGCGGAGCCATGTGTCCTTCGGAGTGTTGTCGGGATTGGTGAAGATGCAGATCTGCATCTTGTCGTCGATGGAGGCCTCCGTGGTGAAGCCCAGCACCTCCTGAGCGTTCGAGTGGGCACCGTTGATGGCCATCACCTTACCGATGTCGCCACCCAGGTCGACGACAGCCGTTCCCTTGGCATAGTCGTTCGGATCCGAACAGGCATTGGCTGTGATGCAGCCGCCATCTTCGACATACTCACTGCCGCCCAGCTGCCAGCTGAACGTGAAGTCGGTGTTCCACAGCGCGTCGGCATGGCAGATGTTCATCCGTGTTCCCACCTCCTGATGAGCCCAGTCGTAGGCCTTCGGGGTGATGTCTGTCAGCACTTCCTGCGCCATTGCATTCATTCCGAATGCCACAGCTGTAATCAGTAAAATCTTCTTCATAATTTTTTTTGTTTAAAGGTTTATAAATAGGAGTTTAGGTTGATTATCTGATGACTTTCCGTCCATTGACGATGTACACCCCGTGCGAGGCTTTCTGCACGCGCTGCCCCTGGAGGTTGTAGATGGGTGACGGGTGATGGGTGATGGGTGATGAATGATGGGTGATGGCTGTCGCTTCTACAACCTCTTCAGGCGACAGAGCCTTCCACCACGAGGCCTCCTTCGTCGAGCCGGAGATTGTCACGATGTTGTCCTTCTTGTTGTTCATGAAGAGGGCCCGGCTGCCGTCAGCGTATGTGAAGGGAGCCGTCTGTTTCGCATAGTCGAAGGCGATACCCTTCGTGTCGTCCTCGATGACATAGTAGGGAGTTCCCGTTTCGCCCAGGTCTATCTGCTTGTTGGCGTCGGCCTTGTAGCCCACATAGCGTCCGTCCTTCGTCTGTAGGTAGTACTTCCCCCCGGCATCCGTCGGCACCATCGCAAACAGCATGTTGTCCGTCCACGGTTCGCCTGTCCCCTCCACGGTCGTCAGGAGGTTGTCATCGGTGGCCGCCATGAAGCGCTTCGGGTCGCTGTTGTTGCGCAGCAGCTTGTATTCCAGCACCACGGGAGCCTCCTCGGTCTGCCAGATGCGCACATACTCCACATCCATCTCGTAGGTGAAGTCCGGATCAGGGTCTTCCGCACCCCACCACGCATTGTGCCCCAGCGCCTGGTCCAGGATGAGGTAGTACGCCTTGTTGTAGGGGAACTGCCACTTCTCGTAGTCGGGGTGGTTCTCCAAGTCGAGCGAGAAGTCCTTCTCGTAGCGGAACACCTGGATGCCGTCGGTATAGAAGGTCAGGCTTGTCTTGTCCCAGAGCAGCGAATAGACGTGATAGTCGTTGTTGAACGTACGGCTGCCCGACCACGCATAGCTCTTGCCCACCTTCTTGTCGTAGCGTGCTCCCACGTGCACCGTGCTGTACACGGTGGAGCTCGTGCCTATCTGCTCCATGATGTCTATCTCGCCGCAGTTGGGCCATCCGTCGCTCTGGTCTACGGGCATCATCCAGATGGCAGGGAAGTTGCTCTTGTGCGGATAGCACTTCGCCTTCACCTCTATGATGCCATATTTGTAGCCGTCTTTCATCTGCACGCCACCCGTGACGAAGCCGTCGGCCGTACCGTCGGTAGTGACGGCCAGCAGCCGCAGATGCCCATCCTCCAGCAGGTGTACCAGGTCGCGCTCCTCGTCGGTTGTCCCCATCCGCTTGTTCCATGTCGACGACCGTCTTGGGCAGTACGACCACCGCCGCTCCATGTTCTCCTTGCTCAGGAAGTCGCCCGTGCAGCACGCCATCTCCTCGTCCGTCAGGTCGAGCAGTGCCGAAGCCGTCTCTGCCGACTCAGAGGAATAGACCAGATGGTAGCCCTCCTTGTTGATTTGTGCGCTGGCAAACACACACACCGACAAGAGAACGGACAGCAAGAACAAACGGCAGCAAGCCGAATTAGGCAGTTTCGTATAGGAAGCACTCATAAGCTATTGGTTAATAGTAAATACATTATTGTTGAAAAGATATGAATAAATATTAGATAACAAAAGAATATCTTTACAATTTATGAATATTTAACGAAAACCACGTAAAGAATGATGTAGAAGTAGGAAATGCGGAAATGCGGAAAGTGGACATTAAGGGTTTTAGAAGAAGTTTATATATAATACGTATTAATATTTATAATTAATAATATAATATATATAAAACTTATACGTAGAATGTCGACTTGCCGCACTCCTCAAAACATACTAATGTCCACTTTCCGCATTTCCGCATTTCCGCATTTCTAATCATGACGTCGTTTGCCGTCTCCTACCCTATCAGAGATAATCTCTGACGGTGTCAGAAACTATCAACGACACTGTCAGAGACTATCTATGACACCGTCAGAGACTATCTCTGCCGGGCTTATCGCGTAAGCGAGAACTTCATCGATATACCGAAGTCGCGGGTCGTGGTGGGGTACGACGACGAGGAAAGCAACGGCGTGTTGACCTGCTGGTCGTAGTAGAGGCTCATGGTGAGCAACCTCGACAGCGTGTAGTCGGCCGAGAAGGAGAACTTGAAGGCCTTGTTGCCCGACGAGGCAGAGGAGGTCATCGAGGCGATGTCGCGGACGATGGCAGCCTGCATGCGGTAGGACAGGTCGAGGCGCAGGTTGAGGTCGTGGTTGACGGAGCCCTTCTTCGACGAGGTGGTGCGCGATGAGGACGAGTTGCCCGACGACTCCTCGTCGCCCTCACCGTCGGCCTTCTTCTTCGACTTCACCTTGCGATGGTTGGAACCGCCGAAGAGCTTGAAGTCGTTGATCTTGTAGCCCATGCCAAGAACCCAGTCGTTGGAGCTCTGCTCGTTGATCTGGATGGAGGTCATGGAGAGGTTGAGGACACGCGTCTTCTTATACTCGAGCTTGCAGGTGAGGTTGTTCTGGAACGTCACGTCGATGCCGAGCAGGGGCGAGAACGACTCGTTGATGCTCACCGTAGAGACGTTGAACATGGAGCTGGGTGTGGGGTTGCCGGTGGTTGCATCGGTGGTGAAGCCCAGCCCGTTCATATACTCCATGAAGGTGCTGTAGGTGGAATAGGCTCCCACGGCGAAGACACTCTTGTAGGCGTGGTTGATGTTGACCGACTTGAAGTGGTCGCGGAACCAGGGCAGCTGTCCCAGTCCGCTGAACTTGATGCTCCAGTTGGGCAGCATCTTGGCCAGCGAGGGGAAGATGCCGAGGTCGTTGCCGCCCATGCTGGTGTAGGCACTGAGGAAGGCAGGCACCATGACGTCGGCGGAGTATTTGTTGACCGTTCCGTTCTCGGCGTTGAAGGTCTGTCCGGCAAGGGGTGTGCCTGTGGGGTAAGAGGCCCCATGATACTGCGCCTCTACGCGCTGCCGGAACTGGTCGAGCGAGTTGCAGAACTTCTCGAAGGTCTTTGAGCGGTAGCCGTTGTTGGCATTGCCTGTGGACTCGAAGGCAGTCTTGAGCGAGATGGTGGTGATGTCGAACGTTCCGCTCTGCGTCGTCGGCGAACCCTGATACATATACTGTATGGAGCGTGCCTTCGTCTCCTTGCGCGAGGCGTTGAGGTCGATCTTGAAGTTCTTCATCGGCTCGAGCGTCATGCGCAGCTGCAGGTCGCGGGTGGAGTTGGTGGAGGCGGGTGTGGCGACGTTGTCGCTCATGAGGAGCCATCCGTTGTCGCGCGCCTTGGAGAGGAATCCCTCGCCAGCCGTACCGAAGGCGAAGTCGAGACCGGGCGAGAGGATGCCTCCGTCGCTCCGCTGTCCGAAGAAGTCGCCCACGAAGGGTTTGAATCCGGGAAGGGCCATGCTGTAGATGTCGCGGTAGGAGATGCTGACGTTGCGCACCATCATGAGGGCACGGGCTACGACCTGTGCCGTCTTGTACCATGCCTTGTCGTCGTTGGGCTCCTTGGCGAGGACGGAGATCTTCAGCGTGGTGGCAGAGTCAACCTTCGACGTGATCTTGATCTTGTTGTTGTCGACCGTCTTATACTTGATGGGATAGGTCTTGCCGTCGGCTGTCTTAGCGGAGACGATGAGCTTCTTCGAGTTCTTGCCATGATTCACCTCGATGGTGGTGTCGGGCAGGAGCTTGATTTCCTTCTCGAATCCCTTCTTGTTCTTCGGCAGGGCGGCCTTCTCCTTGTCGGAGGGGTTCTTCAGGTCATCGCCCTTGTCGTTCTTGCCCTTCTTGCCATCCTTGCCATCCTTGCCATCCTTGCTGTCCTTGCCGTCGCGCGACAGGGCGTTGCGGCTGTTGGGGGACATCCTCCCCTGGTTCTTCGCTTTGGGGCGTGCCGTCTTGTTGAAACGCTCGTTGG
>Ga0310695_10007077_pt1 | contig 18117 bp, 15 predicted proteins | sample RumenRJG_04DNA_FD_203882 | JGI IMG/M metagenome (GOLD analysis project Ga0310695, IMG submission 203882) | Bovine rumen microbial communities from Lethbridge, Alberta, Canada - RJG_04 (v2) (version 2) | ecosystem: Host-associated > Mammals > Digestive system > Stomach > Rumen | place: Canada...
AGGCAGATATCTTTATCAATCCTTCTTTATGGAATTCTTCACAGAAACTATTCAATGGTGGTCTTTCTCGAAACAAATCAAGCCTCGCGATTGCCCTCATTGGGCGCATAAACACGGCTATATCCTTAGAGTCGCCTATCTCTTTACGCAAAAATCTTATTACCTTTTCTTCATAGCTAGGCTTGATATAGCTTCTAAAATTTCCCGTCTTTCGTTTACTTCCAGGCTTCATAAGTTTCTCAAAGCCAAAGTCTTTCAGGTTGTTTTCATCATAAGTTTTCTTGCTACTTCTGTATGTTTCTACACAGTCCACTATCCATTCTATTTTCTCTCCATCTTCAGGCTCCCACTTCTCCATAACTATTTTCAGTTTCTTTCCTGCCAATTCCCAGTTAAATGCTCTGGCCACTATATCGGCTAATATATCATGATTCGCAAAAGCCGGAGATGGATTTAACAGCACTACATATGGTTCGTATTTCATCGAAACCAAATTAATGTAAACTTCAGCGAAGTCTTTACCCGTTTTAAACTGGCCAACCCTAAGTGCAGCATAACCATGGCATATTGGGTGTAAGTAATGACGCGAATAAGCTTTTCCTTTTATTGTGGGATGTACAAACTCGAATTCTTTTTCTGCCCTAAAATCTTCCAGTATCGCCTCACACAGAGCATTCCAATCATCCGAATAATTATGCCCCCATAACAATGGTTCGTTTATCTTCACTAACCTCAATTTGTATAATCTATAGTTACATCTAGTTTTACCCATAAATCAATCCATAATTTTTTGGAGCGCAAAATTAACACATTTTCCCGAATCCACCAAGCATTTCCCGCATAAAAACACAATAAAAAATCGGCCCTAAATCATAGGACCGATTATCTCCGAAACCTCTTACTGCAGAGCAGTAAGGCAGCTATAAAACCATACTAATCATCCATATCCAGCGAAGCCACAAAATCATCATACGCTGCTAATTCTTCACGATACGCACGATACTCCGCTTCATCAAAGTCGTCGTCATCGCTGCTAACTCCTGCTGCCCCATACCCACTGGCCATATTATAAAGGTTACTAGTTCTAGCAGCATTCATAATAGCCGACTCTGTTTTATCCTTCTTTGCAGCTTTCTTCTGCTGCTTCTTTGAAACCACCTTTTCTTCCACAGCAGTCTCCTTATTCAAAGGCTTCTTATAAGGCTTTGCATCACTAATCAGCACCTTGAATACCACGAAAAACACAACTGCTACAAGAAGAATTCCAAAGACTACCATATCAATAATCTAATATCCACATTGGATCATCATAAGGACACCATTTGCCATATAAACAAGAGATATAAGTGATTACTCCAAATTGTTCTGGGCTGTATTTATTTGCAAGTTGCTTAATCTCTTCGCTAGCTTCTTGTAACCATATCTGACCTTCTTTTGTCCAGTCGACAAAGGAATTATCACCTTTCGAGTACATCATTTCTCCCCACCAGAATTTACTTCTTATGTCATCTTCTGGATATGGAGATTTATCTTCTCCTTTATAATATTTAAAGAGTTGCAAATCCATATATAGAAAGCGATTATCTCTTTACTCTAATGCTATTCCCTGACTTAACCAGTGGCTGCGCTCCCTTCATATGTTCCTCCAATTCATCATGCGGGATAGAATATATCTTCAGGGTTTTGGCACGTGGATATCGATTGAAGTATGGGTCAGTTGTAATATACCAATTGCATTCCACTACTTTGGGAAACTTGGGAATTTCATCCCACAATTGGAATAGACTACTCTTCGTCGCTATGGTTATGCCCATTTGGTTTCCCCGCATCCTACAGACACAAATAATATGCTGACGTACTTGTGTGTCTTTGTCATGCTCTTCCTTTGTGGCTCGATGTACAATAGATATATTTCTGTCGAATCGTCTGTTGATATCCTTCATAATTCTTACAAAAATCTCTCCATGTGGAGAAGTATCTTGCATTTGGTTTGAAAGAATATAGTAATGTATCATCTCATGAAGAATTGTGTCTTCGATTTCCTTTTCAGGTAAATCGAGCAAATTGCTTATGGCAAAGACGAATCCATAATAATGCCAGGTGTCATCAGGATTCTTTTCTCGCATAAACCGAACCTGCCCTAGCATTGTCCTGGAATTGCTGAGTTTGAAGGGAAGTGGTTTCAACTTCCCTTCAAAACACAACTCATTGTATTCACCAAACTTTCGTTTGATATAGTCTATTGTAGCTTTCATTCTTCTACTCTTCAATTTGATTAGCGAGTTCCGTCTGATAAAGACTGAATTCATCTTGATCTTCTGGTGTTAACTTCTGCTCTAAGACTTTATCCAAGTGTAGACCTATATACCAATTACCTGCAGACCAGTCAGATACTTCATTTCCCTCATTTAGCTCAGTAAACACTACATCTTGTTGTTCAAATGGATGACACTCCATCTCGTATGGATTCTCCTCATCAAGTTTTACTATAGCCTGACTTCCACTAAAATCCATTGACGTTCTGTAATGAACATACTTGAATCTCTTTACTTCGTATGGAAATACATTATCATTAACAGATGTCAAATCATAGTGTATGTTAGGATCTGTTCCCTCTACAAGTATCAGGTTTCCCATCAGGTCTTTCTCAAGGAAGGTGTTGACCGTAGTGGGTTTGATGTCACGCCAATTGATTTTCCGTCTTCCTAGCAGGATATCAAAGAACAGATCCTTTTGTATAGTCAATGATATCGTTTCGTCTTTAGGATAATTATCTAAGCCATCAAGCTTAATCTGCTTCTTTGCCTTTCGGAACTTCTTGTTGCCATTGATAGTAAAAATACCAGCTTCCATGTTCTGTGGCATGGTAAGTACTGGCCAGAAGAATGCTGTTCCTCGCCATCCAAGGTCGACCATGCCGTTCTGCTTCAAAAGAACCAAGACAGGTCGATCAATGGCATTGGCACGATCAAGATTTATCTCACTTCCAGCCTCAGGTGCATCAATAAATCGTCCACGTTTGTCGTAGATATTTTCACGCTCTCGACTCAAGTTACGATCCTCCCTAATAGCGACAAGTACCATCCCATCATTATCGTATGATAGGTGTTCAAGCGGTGTCACCATGTCATTGATATCCCAATCCAAACCCACATTATTGTATTCTTCCGTATAAATGTACGAATCACGAATTAGCGATAAGACATCTACCACATCATTATAGTGCATCAGGAAGAAGCCATCATCGTTTGGTTTATTCTGTTTCTTAACTCTTTGAAGTATTTCCTCTATCTTTTCAGTGATAGGATTATTATCAACAGGGGCTAAGGTTTGCATGCCCACAGGATAGGTGCGTAGCCCAGGCTTCAGTACTTTAGTATTTGCTGGCAGATATTTATTCTGTGCACTAGGACTAATACGTCTGTCATATCCAATAACAATACTTGTAAAGTCATTGCTCTGAACAGAGTTACGATGCGCTTTCAGATACCTATACAGATAATCGTCGAACACATTAATGGTTTTAAGAACATCATAGATTTCTTCCGTAGTAAAGAAACGCGTACAAGCCATGTCTTCTTTATCTCGAGCACCATACATTCGGGCATGCTGTAAAACAGTATCCATCTGGAACTTCTTAGGATCTCTTCCATAGAAGAAACACAACATATTATCAATAGTAATACCTCGATCCAGGATAGAGCCACCAATAAAAAAGTTAAGAGTCTGCTCCAAGCGCAACTGTCCTTTTTCATTAAGCATCTCTGCTACATGCTCCTCAGAATTGACCACCTTTATCACATAGTCATTGTATTCCAAGATACGTTTTACCTCTGCTTCCACTTCTCCAAAGGTTGGGAATTTCTCATTAATAAGATGCTGTCTATTACCCAGTTCATTACTCTGTTTCAAACTACCATAAGCATCTGATTCGAGGTCAAGAATGTGTAAATCAGTGTTACCTTTTTCAAGCACAGCCTGCTTTACATCATCAATAATCTCAGTTATCAATTCCTCCTGCCATCTGTGCTTAATCTTGTTTACTTCACAATGGATCAAACAGCTAGACTTATATTTCACGCCATTGGGATTCTTTCTCCTTTCCTGAATTACTCGTATCGCAGTAGCGAACAGATAACTTACAACAGCATAATTCAACGAATCAAGATTATTAGAATGTGCCTTAGATTGTAGATAGAACTCATTTCGAGCAGATAAAATGCTGATACAAACATTATCAACAGGTTGATACAGGCAGCCATACATATTTGCAGGATGGAAGTTTCCTTCTGCATCTACCTCACCTTCCTCACCATCAATATAATACTGCTTTCCACCTACATACTTATCATGTATAGGCACCAAGCCCGTATATCGAGGTAACCAAGCCTGAGCTTCCTGTCCTTCACGTAATTGAACTGAGCCGTCTGGATGGAGATAAAGAGAATATGGTGTTGCTGTAATCTGCATATATCGGCAATAACTAGGCTGTTTTCTTAACTGTTCTATCAATTCCGCTATAGCCAGCAATTTTAGTTCGCCCTTTTGACGCAAATAGGCATGGCTCGCAAAATCAGCCTCATCATCACATATCATCACCTTTTTACCTCGCATTTGCTCATTTTCGGCAAAAAGTTCATTGAGATATCGAAGATTGGTATCCTCTTTCTTACAAACAATGATAAACTTTCGTGTTGGATCATTCAGCTCGTAGTCGCTCAATCCCCCACGTCTGTAGAGATCCAGCACATCATAGATTTTTACGATAACTTTCTGATCATATGTATCTTTATCTTTGAAATGACCAAAATCTCTGTTCAAACGTTCTATGGTCTGATTGGTTAGCATATTTGTACCCTTGGTCATCACAACAGCAATATCAATACCCTTATCAAAACACAACGCTATAATATTTTCAAAGGTATCAGTCTTACCACATTGCACCTTACCTAGCAAAAGACATGGTTGTGTAGCTTTAGGTCCATCTATTAGGAGTTGCTCTGTCATCTCTCTCACAACTTTCTCTTTCTCTGGTGTCATAAACTTGTTATGAGCTTTCATTGTGCTGAAAATAAACTCATCTGGGTTAATGTTCTCCAGTCTTTCTTTTTCAGCTAGAACTTCAGGTGGTACTGGCATACCAAACGCTTGAAGTTGTGAAATGAACTCAAGGCATTTCTCAAGTGATTCGAATCTCTGTGCCATAATATTTGTAGTTTTAATTGATAAATTCAAAGTATGGATTTCTTAAGTCATCAGCATAATTAGGATTATTCACAGCGCAAGACTGCTGATAGATTTTCTTAGCCTCGTCTGTGTACTTTTCTTGCTTACAGATCACATAGACTCCAGGAATGGATCTCTTTACAAAGCCAGCCTCTACCAACATGGGCATCACACAATCGAAGGCTACATCGAGCATACGGTTGTTGCCATATTTCTCGCTGAGCTTCTTTAGTAGCAGTTCTCTGCTCACTTCTTCCTGAACATGGAAATACTTACCCAAGATGGCTAATGTATCGTAGAAAATAGTATAAGCACCACTCATTATAGCCACAAACAGCAAAGGCCGGTCAAGTCTATTGCGTAGCATACTTTCCACCGTTTCCTTATTCTCCATAATATAAGACAGAAGCTTATTTTTCAACGTCATTCTGTTCATCACAGCCACTGTCTTCTTGGCTCTGTTTGCACCTATACCTTCTGCATTCGCCAACTCGTAGAAATAGGCTGACGATGCTGAGCCATCCAGCGCTGACCTCAAAGCCAGTTCCAACACGTTGAGCGATATACGTTTCTCGATTCCTATACTGATTTTCTCCATTTCTTTTTATCCTATTTTTACAAACGGAATCACCACTTCTTCAAAGTGGCAACCTCCGTGGGTTATCATTCTTTCGTTATTTCTGGCTAAGCACAAGTTATTCCTCATACAGAGCCAGTTGTCGCGGGCCAGCATTCCCAATTCACGATTCTCATTGGCAAAACGCTGGTACTCATCCACATTATTATAAATAAGATGGCGTTTACCTCTACTACCATCTTTGTAGAGGAAAACCTTTTCCACCTGAGTCAAAGCCCTCCATCCTTTGGAGTGAACGCCACCATGATCTGTGGTCAAGTACAGGGCATAGCCACCATTCAGTATGGTTTTAATTTTCTCAGTAATCCTTGGGCACCAGTTCTCCGTCAGCGACAGCAGGTCACGATAATCGTAGGCAGCATGCATCTTCTTATCCATCTCAACAGTCACCAATGCCAAACGCTTTACTCCTTCATTGATGGCAAACTCATCGTCATCGCTGATATACTGCGTCTCGAATTGACCAATGCCATGACTCTGCCAGTAGCTGCGCCATAGTTTTCGCTCACTCTCTGGACTCTGTTTGTAATCCATTTCTGGCGTATTGCCTCTGAATATAGCCTGGCGCGATAGCATAGTGATACTTGGGAGCCAAGATACGATGGTGCTATCATCAGTCTTTATGCCTTTCTTGTCTAGATATCTTTTAAGCACCATGAACTGCCAATAAGCAAAGCCATCAATAACCATTAGGGCCACTTTGTCCTGCTGCTGATAATTTGCTGCAAGATGGGGCAGAATCTTATTCACGCTCTTAGGCTTCAATAGCGGATTGCTTTGTAGCGTGGCAAAGTAGTGCTCATCTATCCAGTTTTGGAACTGATGATTGATTACATCGAAATCGCCTTCCATTTCGTCTATAACCCCAGCTCTGATTGCATCTTCCATCACAGCAGATACTGATTCAATAGTCCTTTGACTATCCAACCAATTAATATCTATCTGATGAAGCCGTTCACGCATATAAGAAACTGAATGATTGCGCTTCTCGTCATACCTGCGCTGCAAGTTGTCAATCATCATCTTTCCTTCAGCTAGGCCTATACGCCTTAACCCTGTCTCGCTGTAGAGCCATTCTAATACTTGTATTGGCTGCTTGCGAATCAGCGATTTATCAGCAAAGAGAGGGAATAAATCACTGATTGAGAAATCCAAAACTTTCCCCTCTTGCAGCATATCAGGCAATAACGTATCTGTTTGCTCACAAACATAAACAAACCTCTCTTCCCTCCTTGCCTTAAACTCCAATTCATAATGAAGTCTCAACTGCAATTGGCTTCCTCTGACCACTTCAACATGGCATTCCTGACTCAGCAAAGTACACACATCAACATTCGTCAAGAATCCATCCGCATTCCTGACAAACGTCAAACGGCAATAGTCTACCGTTATCCTTTTTGCTACTTGCTGAATCAGTTTGCTCGCCATCTTACGATACTTTATTCAAAGCTATTTCGTAGAATGATAACAAGGACTCATCTTGCTCACGCAAGTCTTGAGGTAATTTTTCCCACATTTGTACAATGGTTTGGAAGTCCTTATCAATATAGCATTGTTTAAAACCAACTCGCAAAGCTTCTCTTCGAACAAGTTTGAATTTTGTCTTTGGCTTTTTTGCATCCTCAACATACTGTCGGAAGATTTTAAGCAGGTCTTTAGTGCGTTTCGCTTCTTTATCAACATCATCTTGCATATTAAGAAGTCGCCACTTGCCATTATCCATCTTAATAAAGTTATCATTCAGAATTTCTAATAGTTCTGGTAAAACATCTCCTTTGGTGATACCATTAATAGCTTGCATCCATTCTGGCTGTATTTCTTGATATGTCTTTGGCGAATCACGTAATAGGTTCTTCAACCACTGTATGCCATTGGCCTCATCACTGACAATAATACCCATTGGTGCAAACTCTGTAGCCCGTGATCTAAGCTCCCTGTACTCTGATGCCTGTTCAGGGGTAAAATACATACCGTCTTCCTCAACATATCGTTCTTCTAATCCCGTTTGAAACGATTTTGAATCAATTGGAACCTGCAATCCACGACGGACATAGTAACTAACAACTTTATCGTATAAAATACGTGGGTCTCTTTCTGGGACTGGTCTCAACTTACCATTTTGCATCATAGGCATTGCAAGTTTCTCTATTAATTCCTCTATGAAAGTCCAAATTAAAACTTCTGCTGTTTCATCATTTATCGACTGCAATCTTTCTGATGGTTTATAACAAGAAATAACCAGATCCTGCTTAACTGCTGTAGTAGTAGTTACAGCCTTGAATGATCCTTGTTGTTTATCAAGAGCAGAAACATTTACGACAACAAAACCTGCGCTTTGTAACGAGTTCTGAATGGAATTCCATACTGCAGCGGAGGTGTTACTGAACTCAACTGTCATCCATCTTCCAGGTTTTAAAACGCGGAAATATTCTTTAAAGCAATGAGTCATGGTGTCACGATAAGTCTGAGAACTTTTGCCTTGTGAGACATTCTCAATAGCTTCATGAGAATTATTTGTTATTATCCGAAGCCATGGCTCAAAAAGGAAATTTAATTCTGAATAATTAAGGTTTGAACCGAAGGGCGGATCTGTAAAAATGTAATCAAATGATCCATCTTTAATAGCTAAACTATCTGCAGAGCCAATGTACAATGCATTAGGACGAATCTTTGACAGTGTTTTTACAGCTCTTTCCATCGTTTCTAATCTTTCTCCAATCTGATCTATAATTGATGTTTCTGTCGATGCCGCAGAAACATATAGTGTCCCAGATAAATGACCCTTTCCACGATTGTACGGATTTGAAACACGAACTCGATTCATATTACTTGATATAGTAAGCATCCCTGTAAACATAAACCGCAGTGTGTTTGAGAGTGGAGAATTGTCTATTTTTTCATATAGCTTAGACAAAGCTAAAAGATTTCGTTTCGTGTAAAAATGATGGGCATGAGTTATCCCTCTGTCAACGTTTCTTTTTGTCTCTCGGCCTTCAGGTAATTCGTCAATAGGAATGAAACCATCGAATTCTGTTTTCTCAATTTTATCCAACAATTCCATGTCATAATTGTTTGGTTCTCGGCGTATTTTTTCTTTACCGTCCTTAGCAACAATTATAACTGGTACTTGCTTTGTGCGTACAATTGTTTTATTTAGAAAAGAATCATAATATGTTTCTGTTGCAGCTTTACTGTCTTTTTGTAAAGCTTGGCAATATGGACAAACATATTCATCTTTCATACATTGTCTTTTTTTATCATAAGCTTCTGACCAGAATACATATTCTTTACCACATGATGGGCATACTTGCACATCACTCCAATCAACAAAACTGATTTTACCCTTGGGCTCGCCTTTACTATTCGTCGTTGTATACATCCACCCACACTCATTCTCCATTTCATTTTTTATTCGTTCCACCTCACATTTTAGGTTTTTTATATCGAAAGGGGTATTATAAAAATATGCAATATTTGTAGCGATTGGCGATAAATCTCCTATTATTGCATGTCGTGCCCCCCACTTTGGCTTTGTCCCAAACATTTGATTCCACTCTTCATTTATACGTTTAGCTATTTCGTCTTTTTCGTTAGAACAAGAGGCTGCTGCGACTCCAGTCATCCCCGTTCCTGTAAAGCCATCGAATATAACATCACCAGGTTGGGTATAATAAAGAAGATATCGCATAATAGCAGGATGAGGAACCTTCGTGTGATATGTATGTGCCGTATAGACAGGATTATTCTTTCCTTCACTCACATCACTTGCATACGGCTCTTTCACTTCAAAATCAGCCTTGCGCTTGCCCTCTGCTTCTAGCTGCTTTTTCTGCTGTTCCCACTCTGCAATGAAATCATTGAGCCAGGGATTTGGACACGCTGTATAATATGGAGGATCTGACAGATTAATGATGTCATCATCCTCGCCAATAGGAAATCCCTCTATCTTGCGCAGTTCTGGTAACTTCTTGCGCAATTCTTCGCGATAGTATTCTCTACGGGCTTGATCATTGGGGAATTCACGACCTAAGCATACCACAGGTTGATTCTGCTGGAACTGCAACGAATCCTTTATCATGTTGTTCATCTCCTCAGTAGAGAAGAGAATACCTTCTGTTTCTTTTGCCATATATCCTTATTTTAAAATGATTCTAGTATTATCCTCCTGTCCGTCACCAATCAAAGATTTGATGTAGTCTTTGAAAGCCTTTACGGCGTCATTAGGAGTCATTGGACGATTTAATACTCTTGTTCTTATATCATCCATCGTAATTGGAATGCGATGAATTCCTTCATGCAATTTTACCACGATTTCAACTAAACGACCTGCATTAGCCGGCGAAAGTTGCTCACCATTAGTGAAGCGTAAAAGAAGTCCCTGTTGCCCATCGTCTAATACATCTTTATTTACTAACAGTTCATTGTCACTCAATATCTGGTGAAGCGTTTCGTCAATACTGTTAGTAATGCCATCCAATTCTTCCTTCAAATCAGACAACTTGGGTAGTTGTTTACCTTGGAAATCTTTGGGATTGAAGCCAACGTTTGGTGTTTTCTTTATGTAGTCTGGAGTAATGTATGACGGAACCACCGTCAGACTATTCATTTTCTTTTGCCATTCTGTATATTGAGCAGCTACAGAGAAAAAGCCTTTACCATAATCTGCACCACATACAGCATCGCACACCTTTTTGTTGTTGTCGTTCAAGATTCTGCGTTTCTCTGTATCTTCAATCTCAGTGATGTGCATGCGCTGGTACTCACCAAAATACCAATTGGCGTATTGAGTTATGATATCATCCAGTTCAGCCTTATAGGCAGAAACGGTACTTTCATTATTCATGTCAGCTACCACCTGACTTATCTTTGCCAATACAGACTCAGTGAGCCTTTTCATGTCGTCACTGGTCATGTATTTCAGAGCTTCATTTAGATAGTTGATGCGTGACAGGAATTCGTCCTTGAACTTGATAGCCTGTTTGATACGCGCAATATGGTCTTTGGCTTTGAACTGATTGTGAAGAACCTCTGCAGTCCATTCCTGAGGCAGGTTGCGCATCTTGGGATATGATGCGTATGATGGGATTCTATCGCACAGTCCTGCCAAAGCTGTAAGTTGACTCTTAATGGTAGAAGCTTCGCTTTCTCCAATAATCTCTACCTCACCCAGATAGATACCATTGCCTAATTCGTGACTACACTTTACAGAATTGGCAGCGATGGCCTTTGCCTGACTTACAAGATCCAAATAAATATCTGGGTTCTGCAACTGGCTGGTCTTATCAATGCCTGTAATTCCAATGAATAGTTCTCTAACAGCAGTAAGATTCAAACCCTTAGGCCTGCGAACATGAGAGAAGCTATAGAAACTATCGAAAGGAAGGTCGACGATTTCTCGTAGATTGGCAGCATTGATATTTTTGCCACCAGGATAATCTATCTCGATTTCTCCCACAGCTACGAGTGTAGCCAATGCTAAGAACTCCAAATCTGATTCTATGTGGTAATCAAGACTACGCCAATCATTTTCCCATTCTCTGTAGAAACGATAGAGAACTTCGTCACGATTGAGCACTTGACCCTGGCCTTTATCTTCCAGTTTCTTCTTGATGCTAAGTGCATAGATACTCCCTTCAATACTAAGTTGGTTTTCCTGAAGCAGTCCAAGGCCTGCCAGGATGGCTTCACCCTCATGATTAGATTGTGTAGGGTTGGCTATCTTCATTCTGGCACGTCTTACATTGTCTGCACGATTCGTATTGGTAAGAACTCCTTTCAACAGGGTAAACTTAGGATAGTTGGGCAGTTTGTCGCAGAAATAATCCTCCAAAAGAAGCGATGCTATACTATCCACAACCTGATCCTTGGATGCTCCTGTCAGCATCTGTGGGGTAATGTTTTGTTTCTCGCCCTGATAGTAAACCTCTGTACATTGTACGAAGTCGCGATTGAATACTGGCTTTAATTTATCCTCGTATTGTTTCTTAAACTGTTGATAGAAAGGCTTCTGCGAACTATCAACACTGGCTATCAATGCTTCGCAAGCTGCATAGAGTTCCACCAGTTGTTTCAACTCATCGCTATAGTGCTCCATATGGAAATACACACTATCTGACTCGTCACTATGCTTGATATTCTCCTTGTTAAAGATTGGCATGAAGTAGATATAGAAGTTCTGCTCTGGATGAGTGGTGCTACGCTCAGCTGGGTTACCCATAAATATGTAGCCATCAAGCATTACCTTGTGAGAGTTCCAGTCTATCCTGTGCTGATAGATCTTGAACTCTCGTCTGTATTGTTCAACGTCTATCGTAAGCATTTCTGCCAGATAATCAAAGAAATGGCTGTCCTTATTGTCTGCACTCATGGTTTCAGCATAGTCCTTGATTTTCTGTTCGTAGTTTACGCCACCTTCCACTCTGATGTGGAATTCCTGATTGGTATCGTTTTTCTCAAAATATTGGCCAACAGTAGCAGTAACAATCTGCGAAGCTGTTACATTCATAGTATCTATCAGGAACTCTCTACTGATACAGCCAGCATCGAGATAGCACAGGTCATCTACCAAATTCTCAACATTGGTACCATTAGTCTTTTCAAGTGAGTCTTGCAGAATCTTAATACCACAGGCATTGGCTATTCTGTGGGCCAGTGGTGCTTTCTTAGCTCGAATGCCAGTAAAGTTATCATCTATCTTCTGATGAATAGTCTGCATGATCTCTGTCACTCTTCGAACATCAGCGTATGTCTGCATCTGGGCAGCCTGCATGTCTTCCCAATAGCTGTCGTAACAGATAAGTCCGGGATTGTCTTCAGGTACCTCCTGATTGGCTATCTTTTCAAATTTCTGAGACAGCGTTCTCAAAATCTCGCGCTGACTCTTGCCTATCTTAATCTGCTGGAAGTTCTCGAAGAAGGATGGGTTTACAGGGAACAAGTCGACATAGCTTTCCAAATTGGCATGAATATCTGTGAAGAACTCTGTAAACTTGGAAAGGTGTTTTCTGATAGCTTGCTTCTGTGCATCAGTCTTTTTAAGGATACGCTGTTCTGTTACAAACTGAACATCCTGTTTGGTAATTTCTATCTGGCGATAACGCTGGCTAACTTGGTTCAGCATCTTTGCAGCGAACTGGAAAGCAGAAGCAGTATAAATGAGTTCCTGCACGCCAAAAACCATACGGAATTTGGAATGGTCACTCATCTCGCCCAATGCCTGGATCACAGCAAGATCTCTATTGAGTTTATCTGTGCCACTACGCCCTTTCAGGTAGGAAAGCATCTCGTCGATGACAATCATCAACCCCTTGTCAGGATAAGCAGCTTCGAACTGGGCCATCATACGCAACAACTTGTCCTTATACATGTCAGGATTGGTGTCTGCGGCAATGGAGTAGCTGATGCCCCACTCACTAAACTTGAGATCTATCTGGTGACAAATCAGGTACCAAAGTTCATCTGCACTACCAAGTTCAAAACGGATAATCTTGTACTTGCCAGCAATATTCTTCAAGACCTGGGCAGCCTTCTCGTTCTGAACCAACGGCAGGTAGTCTGAATTTTCAGCCACTAGCGAAATCAGCGACATAAGGTGAGACTTACCAGTACCGTACGTACCAACAATCTGCAAACCAAAAGTGTCGTAACTGGCTGTGTAGTCCAGATTCTTGCATACCTCCGGAATAATAGTGTCCTCGTAGGCCTTAGAGAACACATAGGTCTTTACCAGGTTCTTGCGATATTCTTCTTCACTGAGTCGATTGAACTTTACGACCTCATTCAGCGGTTCAAATTGGATAAGTTCACTATACTTCATAATGCTATATTTGTTTGTACGACAAGTCATTGAGATTAGTCCATTGGTGAATATCAATGTCTGACTGAATAATCAAGCACTGGTTCTTGGAATAAGCGTCAAGGATGTCGCTAACGTTAATCTTTAATTCTGGTTCAAATAAGATGGCAATATTTGTCAAGGCCAAATAGTTGCCGATGGTATCATCGTGAAAGGTTTTATCGAGAATGGCACTGACAGCCTCTTCGTAGTTATAGCTGTTCTTTGATAAAAGCTTAGACAAAACATAACCCACATTGATAAACTCCAGTCCATCAATGCCACCACGACAAACCACAATCTTGTTACGAGTGTTTTGCGCTATATAGTCTTTTATGTCTGTCAGTACTTCACCTGCCATACGATAGTTTTAGGGCAATCAAACTATATCTTCAGATTTATACAGGCAATACAAAGAGACCTCTAGACACAAAGGAAGCGCGAGCAATGGCTCTTCTCTTGAATCTTGAGGTCCTCGGATTGCCTGTAGTATTAAGATACAAGTCATGCCCGCGCTATCGCACGGGCATCGGCTGACTTATTCAAATACTACGATCTATGAAATTTCCGAGGTTTCAAGATTCTCTGAATAAATAGCTGATGCTATTATTTACCCACAAAAATCATATCGGCACCTCCACCGAGGCTCAACTATTCTGCCGTAGCAGCGTCGTGTTACGACGATTAGCCAATACTTGATTGCAAAAGTACAAAAAGTTTTTGGATTTACAAGCGGAAAGGGAGAAAAGTTTGGATTGGGGCAAGAAAAAAGCCCTAATACATTATTGTATCAGGGCTGGATGGGGGTTCTATTTATCATCATCTTGAATAAAACCTATTCTGCGTCTTGGTTTCTGTTTAGGTTCTTTGGCCTGTAGCTCAGATAAGGCAAGAGTGATATTTTCCAGCTGCATACGTGTGCTTTCGTTTATATCGTTCTGGTCATGAAGGATATCCTCAATATCGAGTTTCAAATCCTCGAAGTCTTTGCGCAATTGGGCTATATCTGCGGCAGCATTAGACGTTGGCAAAGTAGCAGTCATACGACGAATAGCAACAAAAGCTCGCATAATCGATATATTAACATCAATCGCAATATCACTATTAAGAATGCCAGACAACATAGCCAAACCTTGCTCGGTAAATGCATATGGCAACTTACGTGTACCTCCCCAACTTGAAATTCCATTTTGGAATATCAAATTGTTTTTTAAACTTACAAACTCATCTTTTGTTAGTTGAAACATAAAATCAGGGGGGAAGCGTCTGATATTACGTTTTACTGCCTTGTTTAAATTACCTGTTGTAACTTGATATAGTTCAGCCAGATCGCAATCAAGCATTACGCGTTGACCACGGATTTCGTATATCTTATCCTGTATTGTTTGTATCTCGTTCATAATGGTAAGTTTATGCTTTTAGAAATTATACTGCAAAGGTACAAATAATATATGGAAATAAAGAAGAACTTTGCAAGAAAAATCGACTCGAAATTAAAAAAGTCAACAATTATAGGAATAATGGCAACTTATTCTGTAATTGTAGTACCCAACGCGGTTACGCGGTTACGCGGTTACTTTAGAAAATGTAAAATGGAGGGGAGGGGGAGGTATTTATATAATAATATATTCTATATAATATATATATTATAATATATATATTATATAGAGCTCAAAGAGCACTGAAACGCGAATGGAAAATCCAAAAGTAACCGCGTAACCGCGTAACCGTGTCGTTCTTGTGATAAAACTCGCAGAAAATGACAATTCGGATATTTTTCGCGACCCGGATGTGCCGTAACTTCTTGGACCATGAAATTACGGTATTTAAATAGAAAAATTACGGCTCGTAGGCTATGAAGTGGCACACCATTTTTATTAACATCATTTAACGGAAATAATTCGAAAAAAATTTTTTAGTTAGACTTTATCTTCGTACCTTTGCATTGTCAATCATGAAAGACATAAACATTAAAACATTAACCATTAAAAATTACAAAACGCATTATGGCAAAGATTTTTTATCTACTTAAACAGAACAAGAGCCAGAGTTCTAAAATTTACGGCAAATGGTTTGCTCACGGCAAGACCATCGAGACCCTAAACACACGAAAGATGGCTACTCACATTGCAGAGCACGGCTCTATCTACACACCTGACGTAGTGTTTGGTGTGCTGGAGAAGTTCCGTAGCTGTCTGCTGGAGATGCTCCTGAATTCGAAGCGAGTGAAGATTGACGGTCTGGGTATCTTCTACACTACTCTGGAGAACGAGAAGGGTGGTGCAGACAAGAAGGAGGATTTCAATCCTACTAAGAACCTGAAGGCACTGCACATCCGATTCTTGCCCGATCAGGAGGCTGAGACAAACATCAGCTCGCGAGAGTTCATCAAGAAAGCTGAGTTCGTAAATGCAGAGGCATTGGCAGGTCAGCTCTTGGAGAGCGATTCACCAAGCGGTTCAGGCGCTGGAAATAGCGGTGGTGGTGGAAACACCCAGCCATCAGGTGACGTCCCTGGCGAGGGCGATTAAACAAGCGTTGGGGCTTCGGCCCCACCCGCTTAACCATGAAACACAACATTTAAATTAACCTTTAAACATTAAAAATTATGGCAAAGATTTTTTATTTACTTAAACAAAACAAGAACCAGGCCTCAAAGATTTACGGCAAATGGTTTGCTCACGGTAAGACCGTAGAGACTCTGAACACTCGAAAGATGGCTAACCACATTGCAGAGCACGGCTCTATCTACACACCGGACGTGGTGTTTGGTGTGCTGGAGAAGTTCCGCAGCTGTCTGTTGGAGATGCTCCTGAATTCGAAGCGAGTGAAGATTGACGGTCTGGGAATCTTCTACACCACTCTGGAGAATGAGAAAGGTGGTGCAGACAAGAAGGAAGACTTCAACCCAACCAAGAATCTGAAGGCACTGCACATCCGATTCTTGCCCGATCAGGAGGCTGAGACAAACATCAGCTCGCGAGAGTTCATCAAGAAAGCCGAGTTTGTAAATACCGAGTCTGTGATTGGACAGCTGGTGGAGAGCGACTCACCAAGCTCAGGTGGCGGCAACAGCGGCAATCAGGGCGGTGGCGGCTACAATAGCAGCGACGACCCAGGTGAGGGCGATTAAACAAGCGCTTGGGGCTTATGCCCCACCCGCTTTACATGAAACATTCTTGGCGGAGCCAAGCGGCGAAGCCGAGCGAAACATTAACCATTAAAAATCTATTATCATGACTAAGAGAGAAACATTAAAGTTCATCGTGCAGATGATTGCATCTATCGCAACCGCGATTGTTACAGCCCTGGGAGCTACAAGCTGCATGGGTATGTAGTTAAAGCCTAAGACCTGCACTTGAGGGGTTCTTGGACAAGCCAAGCGGCAAAGCCGAGCGCGCCCCTCATACTGCAGCGAGGCGAATTCGAAAAGGAAATTCTGTTTTCATATTTTATAGTCTATCCCCCTTAGGCCAGCAGTGAGTGCTCGCTTAAGGGATTTTTGTATATATTTACTTGCATAGATAAAAATAAAGTTATATCTTTGCAGCATGTTTAAGGGTTACACGAGCACCATTCTCAAAGGCATCTACCCCTTGATTATGTTTCGCCTCACACTCCTTATGTTCGTGCGAGAAGAATCCCGCGTCCTTACCACAATACTTACACGTTCCCATCCTTATCTATAATGATCCAATGTCCTCCAATTGTTTTAGATCCAGCCCTCCGAATCTTATTATCTTTCTTTAGGCTCTCTATGCATCGCTGAATGTAACTTGATGCTTTGCCAGTTTCTTCTACGAGCTTAGCTCTTGTAATCGTGGGATCCTTTCTAATCAAGTCCAAAACAATATCAATTGTTGTTTGACCACTAGTTTGACCACTAGTTTGAGCTATATTCACATTATTTCTTTTGAATGTCACACGAACTCCGCCAAAGGCATTTTCAATCTTTGGCATTGGTTCAAAGATACAACTTTTTCTGAAACAGGAAAGGAATTAGATGAAAAAAGTTAATTTCACAAGACTTGTGGTGAACAAACGAACAAACGAACAAAAATGAATTTGAGAGGAATAATGGTTATTTCCCAAAATCCTTCTGAACACCTTCGCCAATAATCTTTGCAAGATAAATATGCTCTTCTCTCACTATAACATGGGCAAAATAGTCTTCTGCAATACCTTTAACAGTAACTACCTGATTTCTTATTCCACCAATATTATGACAATTGATGTATCGCTCAAACATATTTGAGAAAAGCCTACTTCTATATTCTTGTACCGAAATGTTCTTCTTTGTTGATGGAATAAGACTAATGAAGTCGCAGAAAAAACAAATCATTACATTTGGATGAGAAAGAAAAACATCTGCAATACACTCTTCTATCTTAGCGAGTACCCTAGGACTGGTAACATTATC
>Ga0310695_10007078_pt1 | contig 18112 bp, 14 predicted proteins | sample RumenRJG_04DNA_FD_203882 | JGI IMG/M metagenome (GOLD analysis project Ga0310695, IMG submission 203882) | Bovine rumen microbial communities from Lethbridge, Alberta, Canada - RJG_04 (v2) (version 2) | ecosystem: Host-associated > Mammals > Digestive system > Stomach > Rumen | place: Canada...
GTCCAGGAAGGGCACGCAGGCACCGAAAGAGAAGATTTTTTTCCACAGAACGGCTCCCCAGCGGAGCTCGGCCAGCCAGATCGTACTGTCCACATACAGAGGGGTGGCAAGGTCATCTGCGCCGACTGTGCGGTTGAGCATGGAAAAACCATAAGCTCCGAACGTGTAAAAAAGCAGGGGGATCCAGTAGGATTTCCTGCTCGTGATCTTTTCGGAGAATTCTTTTAAAAGAGAGTACATGTCATATTTCCTCGTGTGATATGTATGGGACTTTCAGCGGTGTATTCCGGCGGGCGCGGCTCTGTGTCAGGGCTATGTCACGGCTCTGTGACACGGCTCTGTGACACGGCTCTGTGACACGGCTCTGTGACATGGCTCTGTGATATGGCTCCGTATAAAGGGAATTTTGGGATCAGAGCCGGGAGATGATGACACCGGCGATGATGATCATGACACCGAGCACTTTTCTGGGAGAGACTTTCTCCTTCAGGATCAGGGCGCCCATGACGAAGACCCAGATAAAGCTGGTGGCTGTGATGCAGGGCATGACGGAGAGCGGTACAAAGCGGAGGGCAATCTGGTTGATTGCCAGCGTCAGAAACAGCAGTCCGTATGAAACGATGACCCGGATATTGAGAAATTTGCTGAAAAAGCCTTTTCCGCCGGTTGTATTAGCCTGGGTCTTGAGAAGGATCTGACTCAGCGCAGTGATGAAAGCGCCGAAAATGGCAGCTGCGTAGCAGACCTGGGGAGTGAGAAGATTGGACATCTGTATGATACCTCGCCGGGACAGCCCGCTGAAAGTGCGGGATCCCTTGTCAATCGAAGGGGTTCAATCGAAGGGGATTCGGTCGAAGGAGATTCAGCCGAGGGGGGGCAGTCGGTTTTTTCTGTCTATTGGGATGCATTATTTTGAGATGTATTTTTCCTGCCGTGTTCATCGGAGACGCTGACGACCATTCCCAGTGAGATGACGGCGATTCCTATGATCTGCTTGATGGTGATGTTCTCGTGAAAGATCAGGGTGGACCATACAAACAGCAGGATGTAGCTGAAGCCGCGCCGCAGATAGGCGGTAGTCAGCGGAATACGTTCCAGGATCAGCTGCCAGCAGACGGCGTAGATACCTAAAATGATGACAGCCAGGCCGAACCAGAAAAAGTATCCGGGAGAAAAAGTCTCATAATTCTGTGAACCGATCTTGAGGCAGGGAGAAGTCAGGCTTTCCATGAAAACAGCAAAAGCGGCGAGCAGAAAAACATTGCGCCGTCTGTCAAGAAAATGATTGAGCAATGCAAATACCTCCTGCGGAGAAGCTGGATTTTCGAAAGCTGTTGTACACACTCTCGACAGAGTGCCTACAGCAGTTTATTCCCAGATAGGTTGGCGGATGGAGCCGTCCGGTGCCTCGACCTCGATCTGCAGAGTGGAACGAACCTGTGCCATGTGCTGCATGAGTTCTTCGCGGGTGTCTCCGGAGACGATGAGGGCGAGACGGGAAGTCTTGTCGGTCGCTCCCTCATGGTTTTCGATGCCGACGTGCAGCTTTCCGAGCTGGGTACGGTGGACGAAAGGAAATGCCAGGACATCCTCGATGCCGTCGGCGCGGATGACTCGTCCCACGGGAAGGTAAAAGGCCATATAGCCGCAGAAACACTGCTGCGGCAGAATACGAGGCATTTCCTTCTGCTGCCCGAGTGCAATATCGATCAGAAACTGTTCGGTATGAAGGCCGCTGGAAAGGCTGATCAGGTCTGAGGAGATAAAGACTCCGCCCCCGCGGGCTGCGGTCTCAATGAGATAAACCTCGTCTCCTTCCATTATGTATTCACTGTGGGTGATGCCCTGGGTCAGGCCGAAGCCTGTGATGATCTTTTCATCCAGGTCAAGGACTTTCTGACGAAGAGCCTGGTCCGCCGTTGTGGGGAAGATACGGCTCTTGGCGGCAAAGGCATCCGGAATATCGAAATAAAGCGTGTCGCCGATGCAGAGAGTGCGGTACTGGTGATCAAGGACCAGGGATTCGACTACAAATTCACGGCCGGTCGCAAAGTGCTCGACGATCACCTCGTGGCTGCCGGACCAGCGTGCGGCCTCGTCATATTTGTCCCTGATTTCCTGCTCGCTGGCACAGACCTGTACACCGCGGCTTCCCTGGGTGTCCAGCGGCTTTATGATCACCCGGACGGAGGCAGAGCTTTTCGCTCCGCCCAGTTCCCTGTAAAAAGCAATGGCGTCCTCTACAGAGGAGACTGTCCGGTTGGCGAGCAGGGGGAGTCCCAGTTCGGCCAGGCGCTTACGCATGCGGCTCTTGTCGGTAAAGAGAAGGCCGGTCTCGTAGCCGATTCCCGGAAGTCCCATTTTTTCCGCGACATAGGCGACACTCCGGACAGCGATATCGGTCTGGTCAGTGATGACGCCGTCGATTTTGTGCTCCTGGGCAAAGGCGAGGATCGCGGATTCATCCCGGACGTCAACGATCAGGCGATCGGAGATATAGGGATCGAAAGCCGCAGAGATCACCGGCGCGGCGAGAAGGACCTGGCAGGTCTTCGCAGCCTGCTGGACCAGAGGGAGCTGGAAATCTCCCGCCCCGATGATGAGGATTTTTTTCCGGGGACGGGTCTGATCAGTGGATGTTCGATGTAAAACAGAGTCTGGCATGTCTGGATTCACTCCTTATATACACTTGCGGCCATGATCATGGTTATGGACAGGAGTTCACAGCCGCATGTGCGGTTCAGGACTCGTCCGCGAGTCCCGCGCGGTGAAGAATAAAACTGCTCAATCTTCCGGATCCCCTTAATCGGAATCGGAGAGATTGATTTTATCCCGTATGACAAACTGGGGCGAATTGTTCAGTGATATGTAAATGCGTCCTATGTATTCTCCGATCAGGCCCAGCATGAACATGATCATGCCGGTGGAGAAGAGCAGGACGGCCATTGTGGAACTGTATCCAAGCGGTATGCTGGGGTTCAGGAGTTTGCGGATCACGGTACGCAGACCCATGAGGACGCCGAGGACAGCCCAGAGCACACCGATGCCGGTGGCCAGGCGCAGGGGCTTGACGGAGAATGCCGTGAAGCTGTTCATCCAGAGGGCGAAGGACTTCTTGAAGCTGTAGTGGCCGACGCCGATGGTGCGCACGCGCTCCTCCATGTCTACATTGATGACGCGGCGTGTGGCGCGGAGCATGAGACCGGAGAGATAGGGATAGGGATTGGTATATTTGATCACTTCGTCCTTGACGAACTTTTTCATCACGGAGAAGTTGGAGAATTTCAGGCTGGGGTCTTTGCCCAGAAGCCATGTGGCGACGCGGTCGTTGACAGCGGAGCCGAAGTTCTTGAAGCGGGACTGGGTCTTTTTGCGGTAGCGGGCAATCGCGACATCGTAATTGCCGTTTACAAGGGGATCGAGAAGGTCCCAGAGACGGTCCGCGGGGCACTGCTGGTCATCGTCAATAAAGACGACATAGTCCCCGGCCGCGTAGTGACACCCGCATATAAGGGCGTTGTGGCGGCCGCCGTTTTTGGCAAGGTCGATGACGCCGACTTTGGGGTCAAGGGCCGCAATGCCGGTCAGAACGTCCAGCACCTTGTCGGGAGAACAGTCATTGACAGCGACGATCTGATAATCGAAGTCGGGTTTCTGTGCCACGACCTGGCGGATCTCGTCGATGACGAGACCTACGGAACCCTCACTGGCATAACAGGGAATGATAAAGCTTATGAGATTTTTTTTCTCAGCTGAAGGCATAATAGTCCTCTCGGTAAAATAATGTATGAAGCAGTGGACGTCACTGGTCACGACCTGACCGGGCTGTGACCGGGCAGCGCTGCGAAGGCCCCTTCCAAATCCCCTTGGGGGAGGGATATTCGCCGTTCAACCCGGATTTTCACGCAAAGAACGGGTGAAAACATCCGGCGGCTGGTGAAGGTGTGACTTGTAACCGGCGGCCTATAAGGAAAAGGCGGCCTGCGGCCGCTCTTCCGGGTTTAATTTTTGTGCAGATAATCCAGGGCAGTATTGATGACATACTGCTGGTCTTCCTGCGTCAGTCCGTAGTAGAGAGGCAGGCGGACCAGGCGGTCGCTCTCGCTTGTGGTGTAGCGGTCCTCGCCGTGGAAACGTCCGAATTTCAGGCCTGCGGGGGCGCTGTGCAGCGGGATGTAATGGAAGACGGCGACGATGCCCTTGTCCTTCAGATATTGAATGAAGTCGGTGCGGTCCTGCAGGTCACGGAGCTTGAGATAGTACATGTGCGCGTTGTGGACGCAGCCGGCAGGTATGGTCGGGACTTCCACGCGGCCGGATGCAGCGAGCGGCGCAAAGGCTTCCGCGTAGGTATTCCAGATGGCGAGACGGTTATCGTTGATGAGGTCTGCCTCCTGGAGCTGGGCCCAGAGGTAGGCGGCGTTCATATCGCTGGGAAGATAGCTGCTGCCGTAGTCTACCCATGTATACTTGTCTACCTGGCCTCGGAAAAAGCGGGCCCTGTTTGTGCCCTTTTCCCGCAGGATTTCTGCGGAGTCGTTATCTTCGGGGTGGCGGATGAGCAGCGCTCCCCCCTCGCCCATGGAATAGTTCTTGGTCTCATGGAAGGAGAAGCAGCCGAAATCGCCGATGGTGCCCAGGGCACGGCCCTTGTAATATGACATGACACCCTGTGCCGCGTCTTCGATCACCTTCAGATTGTGCCGCGCAGCGATCTCCATGATGGTGTCCATCTCGCAGGCGACACCGGCATAGTGCACAGCCATGATCGCGCGGGTCTTGTCTGTGATCGCCGCCTCGATCTTTGTCTCGTCTATGTTCATGGTATCCGGGCGGATATCCACGAAGACAGGCGTGGCGCCGGTGAGGACGATGGCGGTGGCGGTGCTGGAGAAGGTGAAGCTGGGAACGATGACCTCATCGCCCTTCTTGAGACCGCAGAGAATGGTCGCCATCTCGAGGGCGGTGGTTCCGCTGGTCGTCAGCAGGACCTTCTGTGCGCCGAAGCGCTCTTCCAGATAAGCGTGGCATTTTTTGGTGAACTGACCGTCGCCGCAGATTTTGTGCGCGTCGATGGCCTGTTTCACATAATCAAGTTCAGTCCCGATAAAGGGAGGGACGTTGAAAGAAATCATATCTGTACCTCATGCCGCCAAAGCGGTATCCCGAAGAAATGAGTATCAATGAAAATATATGCACTTTTGGTAAAACCTGCAGTGTGACTGCCTCCGCCAAAAGAGTAAAAGTCGATTGCTCCGTGCGGCTTAGGCCGCACTCCCGCAATCGCCTCCATGTATTCGACAATCGCTCCGCTTGCCTTGCTGCGCGCAGCTTTTTGTCTCATACATGGGGGTCCGATCAAATGTCTGTACGTCTGTGCGTGCGAGCACGCACAGACGTACAGCCGCTTGATCGGACTTTTACAGTATAACACGAGTTGCGCATGAATGAAACATTTCTGTTTACAGGGGACGTGTACAGAACAATGATCAGAAGAAAAGACACATAGAATTTCAGAAGTTATTTAGGTATCAATTCCTTAGATGTGGTATACTGATTTCATGTATACACTGTTGCAAAAGCGGTCGGAAGGAGAGGAGATCTACTTTGGCAAAAAAGGATAATCTGATCCTGATCGGGATGCCCGCATCGGGCAAAAGCACCGTCGGTGTGATCCTGGCAAAGGTCATCGGATACGATTTTATTGATTCGGATCTGCTCATCCAGAAAAAAGAAGGGATGCGCCTGGCAGATATCATCAAAAAGAAAGGGATCGACGGATTTCTCGAAGTCGAGAACGAGGTCAATGCTTCGATCGAGGCGTCGCAGTGCGTCATTGCGACGGGCGGCAGCGCTGTCTACGGAGAAGAGGCAATGAAGCATCTGCGCGAGATCGGCGCCGTCATTTACCTCCAGGTGGATTATAGTGTGATACAGAAACGCCTGCACAATATCCGCCAGCGGGGCGTAGTACTCCGCCAGGGGCAGACTCTGCAGGACCTCTATGATGAGAGGACGGTCCTGTATGAAAAATATGCGGATCTGATCGTGCGTGAGGGCAGCGGCGAGATTGAAGCAGTGGTCGCCAGGATCATCCGCACCCTGCGCGCGGGAGCAAAGAAATAAGCGATATCTTTACGGCACAGCGGTTTTATGGCTGGATAATGGATCCGGCGGACCGGGGAGCGGTCCGGGGAAGGAATTTATGAAAATCGGTAAGATTAAAAAAAGTGAACAGCCCGGCTGTGTAGTCGGTATCGGCTCTTCTGCAGGGGGACTGGAAGCACTTCAGCAGTTTTTGACTTTTCTTCCCGCGGACACCGGCATGGCTTTTGTGGTCATTCAGCATCTGTCTCCCGATCACCGCAGTCTTCTCGCGGATATTCTGGGAAAATATACCACCATGCCGGTGATGGAGGCCCAGGAGGGCATGCATGTGCGCAAAAACACGGTTTATATGCTCCCTCCCAAATATAACATGGAGATTGAGGGCGGCGTCCTGCATCTGCATGAATACAACCATCAGCACATCAATCATCCGATCGATGTTTTTTTCCGTTCGCTTGCGAAATCCTATGAGAACCGCGCGGTTGCAATGATCCTTTCCGGAACGGGTTCTGACGGTACCAACGGAATCCGTTCGATCAAAGAGCGCAACGGCATGATCATCGCCCAGTCGCCGGAGAGCGCCAAGTTTGACGGCATGCCGCGCAGCGCCATCGCGACAGGCTTTGTCGATCTGATCCTGAACCCGGACAGTATCGCCCGCGAAATGGCCCACATTTCCCGTTCCATGGCGGATGCGGGACAGCGGCTGCAGCTCTCGGACGGCGATCTTCTGTCCCAGGTTTTTTCCATTCTGAAAAACGTCACCAATGTCAACTACTCCTACTATAAGCAGACAACCGTTCTGCGCCGGATCGAGCGCAGGATCGTCGTCACCCATAACCGCAATCTCCGTGAGTATGTGAACTATATGTCCAACAATCCGGAGGAGGCACGGCTGCTTGCCAAGGAGGTCCTGATCGGGGTCACCAGCTTTTTCCGCGACCAGGATTATTTCGATATCCTCAAGGAGCGCGTTGTCAAGGACCTTCTGCGCAATGCCCGCCCGTCGGACCAGATACGGATCTGGGTGGCCGGCTGCTCCACTGGTGAGGAAGCCTATTCGATAGCCATTCTTTTCGCGGAGGCCATGGAAGAAATGGGGATCCGCCGCGATATCAAGATCTTTGCCACAGACCTGGACGGGGATTCTATTGCAGTTGCAGGCCGCGGCGTTTACGGCGACAGCATTCAGGAAGATGTCTCGGTCACCCGCCTGTCCCGCTTTTTCACCAAAAAGGGAAACCGCTATACGGTAAATCACGATATCAGGAAGATGATCGTCTTTGCCCAGCACAATGTATTTCAGGATCCGCCCTTCGGCCGCCTGGACCTGGTCAGCTGCCGCAATCTTCTGATCTATTTTCAGAGTATTCTCCAGAGAAATCTGTTTGCCATTTTCCATATGGCCCTTAATGACGGAGGATATCTGTTCCTGGGCCGGTCGGAGTCAGTCATAGACTATGACGATGTCTTCCGCGTGCTGTGTCCCAATGAGAAGATCTTCGTACACAATAGTTCGGGACGTACGCCGTCCCATGAGCATATCACCTACTCTCTGCAGGGCATTGAAAGCCAGCTGATGCCTCCGCACTTCAAAGGGGACAACTATGAACCCGATGCCCACTTCCCGGCGGGGGAGATGGACACCCGCGTGCTGGAGCTTCTGATGCCGGCCTGTGTTCTGGTCAATGAGAAAAATGAACTCTGCCATTCCTACGGAAAATGCGGGGATTTTATCACGATTCCGGTGGGAAATGTCACCCTGGATATTTTCTCCCTGATCAGAGATGATCTGCGGATCGCGGTCTCCAAGGCGCTCAAGGAGTCCCGGGAAAGCCGCGGCCGCGTCGCCTACGATAAGATTCCCGTGCAGATCGGTGAGAAACCCGAATACATTTCCCTCGTCGCCCAGCCCATCAGCGACAAGATCGGTGCCGATACCGGTGTGACCGCCATAGCCTTCCTGCGCTCCTCCCAGGAGCAGCAAAAGCCCGTGGACATGGAACATTACAATATCGATACCGCCGCCGCCCAGCGTATAGCGGATCTGGAAAAGGATCTCCATGTCACGCAGGACAATCTCAGCCATACAGTCACAGAGCTCGAGTCCGTCAACGCGGAGCTCCAGGCGGCCAATGAGGAACTGCTGACGGCCAATGAAGAGCTGCAGAGTTCCAATGAAGAGCTGCAGTCGGTCAACGAGGAACTCTACACGGTCAACTCCGAGTATCAGGCCAAGGTCGGGGAGCTTGCCTCTGTCAATGATGATATGGCCAACTTCCTCGCCACGACCATGGTCGGAATTGTCATGGTTGACCGCAAGCTCAATGTACGCAAATTTACAGAATATATTGCGGATGAATTCAGTGTTGCTGAGCATGATGTGGGACGTTCGCTCCGCTACATCGCTTACCATTTCGCGACAGTGGATCTCATAGCGCTCTGCCATCAGGTCCTGCAGACCATGCAGCCTGTGGAACTGGGCTGTGCATCTGTCGCCGGCAAGACCTATCTGGTGCGCATCGCTCCCTACCGGACCCATGAAAAGACCATGGAGGACGAAACGGCGGAAGAGATGCCGGCCACATTCCGTTCGGTCACGGGCATGGGCTCAGGCAGTTCAGCTGCTAAGGGCGGGAGCAGCACCAAACCCGTTTCTCCCCAGACAGGTGATGCCAGGGCTGACAGCAGAGGATACATTCGGACTGAGTCCGCGAAGAAGAAAAGAAGAGAATATGTCAGCGGCCTGGTGCTGACTTTCATCGACACGACGCAGCAGATCGGAGATCAGGAGCAGATTGAAGAAATGGCCAGGGCGCTCCGCGCTGCGGTCAAGTCCGGTCAGGAAAAGGAAGCTTTTCTCTCCCATATGAGTCATGATATGCGCACTCCTCTGACAGCGATCAAAGGCCTGGCCCAGCTTTCGCTGCGTGAAAATAATCTGCCTGAAAACGCGCGTGACAACCTGGAAAAAGTGCTCTCATCCACACACTATCTGACCAGTCTCATTGACGAAGTGCTGGAGACCAGCCGCATCAACGCGGGCAAGGTGGTCAGTGTGTGTACAGCTGTCCGGGAACAGGATGTTCTGGAAGAGGCAGTGGCGATTGTGGCGCAGAAGGCAAAGGCCGCGGGGTTGAACCTGCAGACCCGGATCGACGGCTGCGAGAACCGCGTGGTCATGATGGATACAGAGCATGTGACCCGTATCATCGTCAACCTCCTGGGCAATGCGATCAAGTTCACGGCAGAGGGCGGGAGAGTTGCCTTTGAGGCAAATATTTTCTACACGGACCGCCACGCAAGCCACACCTATACGATCCGTGATACAGGCCGCGGGATCAGCGATGCCTTCCAGCAGAAAATGTTCTTGCCTTTTGAACAGGAAAATGATATGGACAGCAGCCTGCGGGACGGCACGGGACTGGGACTTTATATCTGTCGGAATCTGATCGACCTGCTGGGCGGCACCATCACCTGTCACAGCAAGCTGGGGCGGGGAACGACTTTTATTGTGACACTGGAATACGACCTGGCGTCGCCGGATCAGATCCGCACGCAGAACCGCCGGAGCTCCACCATCGAGGGACGCCTTCTGTACGGCAAAAATATTCTTGTCGCGGAAGACAATACCCTCAATGCCGAAGTTATCATGAAGATTCTGGAGACCAGAGGTGTCCATGCGGAACTTGCCAGGGACGGCGAGGAGGCACTGGAGATCTTCGAAAACAGCGGTCCTTACCATTTCCAGGCAATCCTGATGGATGTCATGATGCCGATCATGGACGGCCTGGAGGCTGCCAGGGCGATCCGCGCCTGTTCTCTGCAGGATGCTGCCACAATCCCGATCGTGGCCCTGACCGCAGATACAGATCCTGCCAACGAACAGAAATGCCTCGAGGCCGGTATGAGCGCTTGCCTGAGCAAACCCATCGATACCGCACAGCTTTTCTCGACCCTCTACAAAGAGATGCAGAAGACACAGGAAATGACAGATGAGTCCGAAGAGTGAAAAATATTGCCAATGCAATATTTTTCACTCCGGATGTTTGTGCCAGAGCACAAACATCCCCTGATGTCAACGAGAAATCGTCTTCACGAATTTCTCGTTGACGATGCCTACGCACTGAAGTGCTCCGGCATGTTTCGGAAGAGTGAAAAAAACGCTCGATAGCGTTTTTTTCACTCCAGAGCTTTGTGCCGCGGAGGAGACACAGAACCGTCCCCTGTCTCCTCCCTGATTTCAAAGTCCATATACGAAAGAGGTATGCTCCCTTTCAGGCAACTGGCTTTTTTGCTTTCTGCCTGTCTGCCTGAAAGGGAGCATATCTCTTTTTTTATGCGGCAGCCCGTTCGAAGTTTGTGCTGTGAGACGGACAAAAGCTCCGCTGATTCTTCAACTCTTATGCCCGTCTTATGCCTGCGCGAAAATGCCTCAGAGTGCCGTTCCGGCGAGTAGTATGTTCGTAAAGATTAAAGGTCTGAAGGAAAAAGGCCTGTTATCTCGAACGCGGAGACCATGAATAACCACCGCTTCTCTTTTTCATGTTTTTTTAACAAAGATTTAATGGGAATATAGTTTGACTTGTGCTATTATCATTAGAACAGATACGGTGATACCGGCAGTGTTCCCTTTCGGAAAGGGGTAATGCAATGTCATTTACAGACTGCCAATACGAGGTACTGCTCTTGTCTGTCAGGTATTTACAAGGAGGAATTAATAGCAATGAAGGAAGTAAAACCTCCCCAGAGGTCAATGTTGTATTATAGTCTGCTCGTCATCCTTATAATGATGATCGTCAATGCCTTTGTCATGCCGTCCCTGCAGCGCGCTTCCATCAAAGAGGTGGGCTATGAGACCTTTATGCAGATGACAGAGGACAAGAAGATTGAATCTGTCGAGCTGAGAAATAATGATATCCTGTTTACGGACAAGGAAGGAACCGTCTATTGCACCGGTTATGTGACCGATGACGGCCTGACTCAGCGCCTGTATGAGGCGGGAGCGACATTCCGCAGAGATATCATTCAGGAAGCTTCGCCGATGGCGGCCTTTCTGCTCAACTGGGTGCTGCCGATCGCGATTTTCGGCGGACTCGGTTATTACCTGAACAAAAAGATGATCGACCGGGCCAACGGCGGCGCTTCGTCCATGATGTTCGGCATGGGAAAGAGCAATGCCAAGATCTATGTCAAATCGACAGAAGGTATCCGCTTTGCCGATGTTGCCGGCGAAGAGGAAGCCAAGGAAAATCTGATGGAGATCGTGGAATATCTGCACGATCCCGGAAAATATAAGGAAATCGGCGCGACCATGCCCAAGGGTATCCTGCTCGTGGGCCCTCCCGGAACCGGCAAGACCATGCTGGCCAAGGCGGTTGCGGGCGAATCAAACGTCCCCTTCTTTTCCATGTCGGGCTCGGAATTTGTCGAGATGTTCGTCGGTATGGGCGCGTCCAAGGTGCGCGATCTCTTCAATCAGGCCAAGGAAAAGGCACCCTGCATCGTCTTCATCGATGAGATCGATGCCATCGGCAAAAAGCGTGACGGTAGCGTCCTGGGCGGCAATGATGAGCGTGAGCAGACTCTGAACCAGCTGCTGACCGAGATGGACGGCTTCGAGGAAAACCTGGGTGTCGTCATCCTGGCGGCGACCAACCGTCCCGAAGCGCTCGATCCGGCTCTCACAAGACCCGGCCGTTTCGACCGCCGTGTGCCCGTTGAGCTGCCCGACCTGCAGGGCCGTATCGATATCCTCAAGGTCCATGCAAAGAAGATCAAGATCGGCGGAGACGTCGATTTCGGCAAGATCGCCCGCATGGCGGCAGGCGCCTCCGGCGCCGAGCTGGCCAATATCGTAAATGAGGCTGCCCTGCGCGCTGTCCGCGACGGCCGCAAATTCGCCAATGAAGCGGATATGGAGGAGAGCATCGAGGTCGTCATTGCCGGCTATCAGAAAAAGAACGCGATTCTGACCGACAAGGAAAAGCTGATCGTTTCCTACCACGAGGTGGGACATGCCCTGGTGGCGGCAATGCAGACACACAGCGCGCCGGTGCAGAAGATCACCATTATTCCCCGCACTTCCGGCGCCCTTGGCTACACCATGCAGGTCGAGGAGGAAGGCAATCACTATCTGATGAGCAAGGAGGAGATCGAGAACAAGATCGCCACACTCACCGGCGGCCGCGCCGCCGAGGAAGTGGAGTTCGGCTCTGTCACGACCGGCGCCTCCAACGATATTGAGCAGGCCACAAAACTTGCCCGCGCTATGATCACCCGCTACGGCATGAGCGACGAGTTCGACATGGTCGCTATGGAGACTGTCACAAACCAGTACCTGGGAGGCGATACCTCTCTGGCGTGCTCCGCCGAGACCCAGGCCCTGATCGACCGCAAGGTCGTCGAGCTCGTGCGCACCCAGCACGAAAAAGCGCTGAGGATTCTCCGCGAGAATAAGCCTAAACTTGACGAGATTGCAGAATACCTGTATTTTAAAGAGACCATAACCGGTGACGAGTTCATGGCGATCCTGAACAGAAAGCCTGAACCTGCGCGTATCGGTACGACAGACCAAGAAGTTTGTGAAGAAGAGGAGGATAGAGTATGATACCGGAGCAGACGATTGAATTCAGATATGACACCCAGCTTCTGATCGACGGATACGAGGACCTGGACGAGGACGAGGTCTTCGATTATATTGTCGAAAATTTCAAGGGCGACAGCCTGCTGGCAGTCGGCGGAGACGGTGACCCGATCAAGATCCACTATCATACCAATGAGCCCTGGCTGGTACTTGAATACTGCCGTTCGCTGGGTGAAATCTATGATATAGTCGTAGAGGACATGGATCGTCAGGCAAGAGGCCTGCAGGGCTGATCCGGCTTAAGATACTTGAGATTACTCAAGATATAGATACTTAAAATGATATAGATGCTCTGATGAGCCTCGGGGACGGTCCGGACCAACTGCTCCCCGCGGCTCTTTTTTTGTGAAAATGCCCTCGCGACTGTACACGCCGCTACTGTACAGACCCACCTGAAACGCGAGATAATATGAAGTGTTTTTCGCGCGCTTTTCGCGAAAAACCCGAGTTAAACGGCGAAAATCGCGCGCACAGCGCATTGGAATGCGATTTTCGCAACGTTACTTGTACACGCCCCCTCGAAGGGCGTGTACAGTGACTTTTCGTTGCGGCGGACGGAAGGTGCCGTTATAATGGGAATGACCGGCGTCAGGATCTGCTTTTGGTCATTTTTTACGGAGATCGTGCGCGGGATAGTGGGACAGGCCAGAGGGGGAGGAAGATATGCAGATTACCAAAATAGTAATTACCGGCGGTCCCTGCGCAGGAAAAACGACCGGAATGGGAAAGATTCAGAGGGAGTTTTCCAAACGGGGCTATACTGTTTTGTTTGTTCCGGAGACGGCGACAGAGCTGATCACCGGCGGAGTGGCGCCCTGGACCTTGGTCAGCAATGAAGAATATCAGAAATGCCAGGTTTCTCTGCAGAAGAGAAAAGAAGAGATTTTTGAGCGGGCAGCCACGAAGATGAATGCCGAAAAAGTACTGATCGTCTGTGACCGCGGCGTGATGGACAACAAGGCCTATATGAATGACATTGAATTTGAAAATGTTATGGGAGAGCTGGGGCTCAGCGAGGTCGAGGAGAGAGACCAGTACGATGCGGTCTTCCATCTCACGACGGCGGCCAAAGGAGCACTGGAGGCCTATACACTGTCCAACAACGGGGCCAGGATCGAGACACCGGAGCAGGCGATCGCGATTGATGATCTCCTGATCTCCGCATGGACAGGGCATCCTCATCTGCGTGTGATCGACAACTCCACCTCCTTTGAGGGCAAGCTCAACAGGCTGATCGAGGAGATCGCGTCCTTCCTTGGGGAGCCGATCCCTCTGGAAGTGGAGCGCAAATATCTGATCCGCTATCCGGACCTGAAAAAACTTGAGGAAAAGCCCAACTGTAAAAAGGTTGAAATCGTTCAAACCTACCTGCACAGTATCGGCGATACCGAGGTGCGTGTCCGCCGGCGCGGCAAAAACGGAAGATACATATATTACCGGACGGAGAAGAAACGTGTCTCAGACACGGCCAGGACAGATGTTGAGAGAAGGATCTCACAGGAGGAATATGTGGAATATCTGATGGAAGCAGATCCGTCCAGAAGGCCGATTCACAAGACCCGCTACTGCCTGACTGAGAATAACTGCTACTACGAAATCGACGTGTATCCGGAGTGGACAAAACAGGCAGTCCTGGAACTGGAGCTTCTCACCGAAGACCAGGAGGTAACCTTTCCGGAGGATATCATCATTATCAGGGAAGTCACCGCGGATAAAGCGTACGGAAATCACGCGCTTGCGGCACAAATGCCTGAAGAAGACTAATCGTATCATGTCTATGCCCCGGTGATATACCCCTGCCGGGGGCGTAAACATGGATCCTGCAAAAATGCTGACAAAAAAAAGGGGAATGAATGTCGAATAATAAAAGGGAGTATACAAGGAGCTTAACAAGGAGATTTACAAGGAGGTTTCTGTCTCTGCTGCTGGTTCTTGCGATCATGATTTCCGCGGCGGGAGTAAACCCGGCACTGGGCCGGGCTGCAGGCACAGTGAAAGCCGGGGCAGCATCAAAGACCAGGGTCGTGGTTCTGGACCCGGGGCACGGCGGCCGGGAAAAGGGCGCCTGTTATTATGGCATGCAGGAAAAAACACTCAACCTGAAAATCGCCAGGTACTGTAAAGAGGAACTGCAAAAATACGCAAATGTCAAGGTCATCATGACACGTACTTCTGACAGGGCAGTCAGCAGCGCCGGTGAGTCCGCCGATCTAAAGGCCCGCAGCCTTATTGCCAGGAAAAAAAATGCCGATCTTTTTGTCTGCCTGCACAATAATGCCTATGGAACAGGCGAGAGCAAGGCGACCCACGGTGTGCGGGTTTATTATCAAAATAACAGTTTCTACGCCTCTGTCGGCGCACAGTCCCGAAAACTTGCGCAGATTCTCTGCCGGCGCATTGCCGGATGCGGCCTGACCAACGGCGGCCCCCGCACCAGGCACAGCGATAACAAAAGCCGCCGTGATCCAAGCGGCAAAAAGGGTGATTACTACGGTGTTCTTTTTTACAACAAGACTTACAAAATCCCCGCCGTCATCGTGGAGCACGCCTTCATGTCTAATAAGGGCGATGCGGAAAAGCTCAGGAGCGAGGCATTCCTCAAACGTCTCGGACAGGCGGATGCCGCGGGAATTGCGCAATATCTTGGCCTGAAAAGGACCGGAAAATATATCACCGGATGGCACAGATCCTCCGGAAAAATATACAATTACGACAGCTATGGCTACAAGCGGACCGGCTGGCAGGTCATCAATAATAAAAAATACTATTTCAGCGTCAAGGACGGGCATATGCTGACCGGCTTCCAGACAATCGGAAAGAAACGGTACTATTTCAGTACCAAAGACGGTCATATGCTGACCGCTTTCCAGACGATCGGAAGGAAAAAATACTATTTCAGCGTCAAGGACGGGCATATGCTGACCGCCTGGCAGACCATCGGCAATAAAAAGTATTATTTCAGTGTCAAGGATGGTCATATGCTGACCGGACGTCAGAAGATCGGGAACAGGACGTATACCTTCACCGGGAATGGTGTACTGAAAAAATAAAGACACATCAGGACAGGAGTTTCATATGCAATTAGTAGTGAAAAATGAGGAGACAGATTTCCGCGCAGCACTCATCGTAGACATCCTTACAGCAAAAGGCTGGACCATCTCCTTTGCGGAGTCCTGTACAGCAGGCCTGGCCGCGGCGCATCTGGTAGACATCCCGTCTGCATCCAATGTTTTTAATGCGTCCTTTGTGACCTACGCCAACGATGCCAAAGTCAAGTACCTCGGCGTCTCCGAAGAGACAATAGCAGCAAAAGGCGTTGTCAGCGAGGAAGTCGCGATCCAGATGGCAATCGGCACTGCCCGTGCCAACAATGCCCAGGTCGGCGTGGGCATCACCGGCATCGCCGGCCCCTCCGGCGGCACACCCGAAAAGCCTGTGGGCATGGTCTGCTTCGGCTTCTACATTGACGGCAAGACCATGACGACTACCAGACAATTCGGAGATCTGGGCAGAGATGCTGTCCGCATCGCCAGTGTGGAATATGTCTACAGCTTCCTGGCAACTATGCTGCCCCGCCTCACGGGCATGAAATTTCAGGCATAAAATGAGTCACAAGGGACGGTTCTGATTGACTCATTGCAAATTTTGAATGAGTCGCAAGGGACGGTTCTGGCGGCCTCATTGCAAATCTTGAATACAGCAGATGCAACAATGACCCGGAGAAAAACATCCGCAGACAACAGGCGGCAGAAGAGCGGCCGGAAAGGGAAAACCATGGGTAAGAATCTTGAAAACGCAAAAATAATCCGCAATGATCCGGATGCGCACTATAACTGCGCACAGGCCGTGCTGTGTGCCTTTGCAGAGGACTGCGGCATCACAAAAGAGCAGGCATGCGGTATCGGCGCCAACTTCGGAAACGGAATGAAAATGGCGGCAACCTGCGGCGCCGTGACCGGCGGCCTCATGGTCCTGGGAATGATGGGCATCGATGATGCTCCCACGGTCGGGGCTTTCCTCCGCACCATCCGCGAAAACCACGAGGGCTATCTTGACTGCGGCGATCTCCTCAGGATCAACAAGGAAAAGGGCGGCAAACGGAAACCCCATTGCGACGGAATGGTTTATGAAGCAACTGAGCTTGTGGAAAAGATCATCGCGGAGCGCAAGGCCTGATGAAAAGGGTATTCCCTGATTTTCAGCGAAAAAGAAATGGAGTAAAAGAAAAATGGTTCGCAGACCCTCAGGGAATGCGAACCTGTTTTATGATACAATACCCGTCTCATTGTATAAGTCTGTTTTTAAGCGATCATTGAAAATTAACTGGCATTGAAAAGCGGTTTATTTTGATCTGGGGAGAGGCAGTTTCAGTGCTTTCAGCAAGGTCTTCTGCTCCGGCGTGATCCGATAGCTCTCGACTGCTTTCTGGATCGTCTTGTTGTGGGTCCAGGGCTCCAGACGCTTGTTCTCTATATAAGGGAGGACAGTGTCATACTGTTTGGCAAGTGCTGTCGCAAAATACCAGGCAATCATCATCCGCACATAATATTCCTCCGACTGCACGGCTGCGACCATTTCCGGGTAGGAGGGGTCAAATGCATGGTCCAGGAAATGCTGCATCAGCATGCCGATGGCGAAGCGGACGGTGTAGGTCTGACCAGAGCAGATCCACTTTCGGATATAGGGGAGCAGCAGCTCGTGATTCTTTTTAAATATTCCGGGGGACATCTGGTCGCAGGTGGCCCAGTTGTCCACATAGGGCAGGAACCGCTCAATCTGTTCAATGCAGGTGCCGAAATCTTTTTCCTCTGAAATGACAAAAGCGTGCAGCTGGTTTTCATCGAAATACCGGTGCGGGAGATCGGAAAGGAAAGATTCCAGGACGGAGCCCTGCCTGATTCTTCCTGTGGAAGGATCTCTTTCCGCCTTGTACAGCTCTTTTGCGTATTTTCGCAGATTCGGTGTGCGGATGCCGATGAAGAGCTCGTCGGAAACATTGGGAATGAGCTTGCTCTGGAAATCGCGGTATTTTGTGTCCTGCATATCGAAAAGCCTGCAGAGGATCGGGGACGGATCAGCCATTTTTTTCTCCCTTATTATCTCTTTCCCGGTTTTCCAAACCACAGTTTTTTGAACTGCTGTGGATTCGGTCGGGACGCAATGTTCCATGCCGACAGGTTCGCAAACGCAGGGCGTTTGCACAGCTCCGAAGGAGATGTTACTGTCGCGGCGTTCGCCGTATACAGCCAAATCAACAGATCGCCGCTTACGAGCCAGCTCGACGCGTCTCACTGTTGCTTTGTCTGTGCATGGCTCATTGCTTACGCGCAAATTTCAGTTTTTCGAACTGCTGTGGAT
>Ga0310695_10007083_pt1 | contig 18100 bp, 13 predicted proteins | sample RumenRJG_04DNA_FD_203882 | JGI IMG/M metagenome (GOLD analysis project Ga0310695, IMG submission 203882) | Bovine rumen microbial communities from Lethbridge, Alberta, Canada - RJG_04 (v2) (version 2) | ecosystem: Host-associated > Mammals > Digestive system > Stomach > Rumen | place: Canada...
GTTTTATCACGGAGGAAGGCACTACGAAGGATGATGTTTCAACCATCAACCATCAGCCATCAGACTTCTTTTGGGTAGTCGATCCCTTGGACGGAACCACGAACTTCATACATGGTTTTGCTCCTTATGCGGTCAGCATAGCCCTCTGTAAGGGACGTGAAATTGTTGTGGGGGTGGTTTACGAGATAGTCAGTGACGAGTGCTTCTATGCTTGGAAGGGTGGAAAAGCGTGGGTGAATGACATACCCTTGCACGTTGGCACGAGTGAGATTAACGATGCGCTGTTGTGCTTGCAGTTGCCTTACAACAGCGATGCCTATAAGCCTGTCATTACGCGACTGATCAATCGTTTCTATGGAAATGTGGGCAGTATTCGCATGCTCGGTTCTGCTGCTATAGCCTTGTGCTATGTAGCAGCAGGTCGTCTGGATGCTTACGCTGAGCGTTATATAGGCCAGTGGGACTATATGGCTGGCGCACTTATCGTGATGGAGGCCGGTGGACGTGTCACCAACTATGCTGGTGAAGACTATTTCATGGAGGGCGATAGTGTTATTGCCACTAATGGCGTGGTGCATCAAGACCTTCTAAGTGCCATTTCTGAATGTTAAGAGTAAAAATAATAAGGTATATATTGTAATTTTGCAGAGATTATATTGCTTTATTCAATAAAAATGTGTAAATTTGCCCTCACAATAACGCTAAAATGAAAATATTATGAAGCTAAACGAGAAATTTGTTATTACGATTAACCGCGAATTGGGTAGCGGAGGTCATACCGTTGGTCAAAAGTTGTCGGAGAAACTGAATGTGCCTTTCTATGACAAAGCGCTCATCCAGCATTTGGAGGCAAAATATCACCTTACCGTAGATGAAATAGAGAAGCTGAAAGGCCAGAAGCATGACTGGTGGAGCAATTTCAAGCGTATAGTTGGTATGGACATGACAAGTCCCAAATATTACAAGGTCTCTATGGATAATGAGCCCGAACTGATAACGACTGAGGAAATGTTCAAGTCGGAGCAGGAGATTCTGAAGGGTATTGCGGAAGATGAATCCTGTATCATATCTGGTCGTAGTGGCTTCTATGTATTCCGTAAACATCCCAATCATCTGAGCATTCTGATTCAGGCATCTATGGATTTTCGTGTGAAGCGCGTGGTAAGAAAGAAGGGTATAACACCCGAAGAAGCCCAGAAGATTATCGACCAGGTTGATAAGATGCGTGAGAACTATATCTCAAAGTATGCAAAGACCTCCCGCTATGACACTCGCAATTATGATTTAGTCATTGCTGCTGATGGCAAGACGGAGGATGAGATTGTTGACTTCATCCTTGCGTATATCGGTCAATAACTTTCCTTATACCTTCAGACGGACATAGCTTCTGTCGTCGAAGGAATTGAAATCAGGGTGGAAAGCCTTTGTAGCTTTGAAAGCACCAATGTTTAAAGGGTCGTCTGTACGTTGTTGATACAGGCGGCTCTCGCTTTCTGCCAATGTTGGACAAAGGAAAGGATAACCGTCGGATGCTAAGACGATTTCCCACGGTCTGAAATCAAGGGTCATGATTCGTACATGTTCTCTGGGAATATGGAATCCGTCAATGACGCTATAGGTGATGTTTTGCTGGTGCATCGTCTCTATCATGCGCGGAATGATGACATCTCGTGCTGTGTCATGACGTAACAAATCATCCTTCGTTTTCCCTTCTGCCAACTGTCTCTTGACTTCATCTGCACGCATCGCAGCCAACTCGTCTTCGTAGGGTTTCGGGTTGTCATAGTATTCCGTTCCAATCAGGCATTGGCAATCGCCAATCATCCAGACTTCCCTGCATACACGACTAAAGATAATGGCAGAGCAGGTCAGACGGTCTTCCGGATGTTCTTCCAATCGGGAAAGCATGTTTTTTTTATAATGCTTGCGAATATAAGCAGTTACACCTGTCAGGAATTGTTCACACGTCGTGTTTTTTGGCATCCGACGAATGTAACGCGCTGTCAGTTGCATAGCATAGCGCCCATTGGATCGGAACAGGCTATGCCGATATTGCGACTTTGACGTGCTGCCGTCAATAACTGCCACAAAATCATTTGTGACGACGATTCCGTCCTCGCTTTTCTTTTGGGGATTCTTGGCGATGAGAGCTTGCTCTATTATTTCCATAGGGCTTGGGGGAATAAGGGCATAATTCTTGAATGAGATCGGCACGGCCAATGCGACGCAGACTTTGTTCAATGCCTCGTCGTTCCTCAGGTTTGTACCAGAAGAAATACTGCCGCTGTGCCAATTTCTCTTGTGGTGTTTTGGCACTCTGAACAGGTTCCAGCGTGTAAGGATGATAACCCGTGTACCAGGTCTCCGTCGATACGGTCATGGGGGTAGGTGTAAAGTCCTGCACTTGTTCCAACTGGAAATCAAGATGCTTGGTCTTAACAGCCAGTTCAGCCATATCAGCCTCCGAGCATCCAGGGTGACTGGAAATGAAGTAGGGGATGATTTGTTGGTGAAGTCCCTCCTCACGGCAGATGCGGTCGAAGATACGTTTGAAGTCGTAGAACTGTTGGAAAGAAGGTTTGCGCATCAGCATCAACACATGATCGCTGGTGTGTTCCGGTGCCACTTTCAGCCTTCCGCTCACATGACGGGTAATGAGCTCACGGGTGTATTCCAACGCAGCCTTGTTGGCTTCCTCGTCTTTCCCCCTATATAGAAGAAGGTCATAGCGGACACCAGATCCGATAAAACTCTTCTTGATCTCAGGAAGCGCATCAACCGCCCGGTATATTTCCAGGAGTTTTGAGTGGTTTGTATTCAGATTAGGGCACACCTGAGGATGAATGCAACTGGGGCGTTTGCATTTCTCGCAGATGTTCTGGTTACGTCCGTGCATCCCGTACATATTGGCAGAGGGACCTCCTAAATCAGAAAGATAACCCTTGAAGTCCTCCATCTGGGCCACCTGCTTTACTTCCTTCAGAATACTTTCCTTGGAACGGCAGGAAATGAATTTGCCTTGATGAGCTGAGATGGTACAGAATGCGCAACCTCCAAAGCAACCACGATGGATGTTGATGGAGTGCTTGATCATCTCATAAGCGGGAATGCGCTTGTTCTTGTATTTAGGATGGGGCAGACGGGTATAAGGCAAGTCGAACGAGGCATCCAGTTCCTGAGTAGTCATCGGAGGGTAGGGTGGATTCACAACCACATAGCTGTTACTCACTTGCTGAATCAGCCGATGCGCATGCATCATATTGGATTGTTCCTCAATATGACGGAAATTCTCAGCCTGTGAACGTTTGTTGCGCAGACATTCCTCATGGCTGTGCAGTACGATATCGTCATCCGTAGTTGTGACGTCCTTTGACAGATATACCGTCTGTGGAATATCGTGAATGTCTCCGATGGCATTACCCACAGACAACTGTCGGGCCAACTCTACGATAGGCTTCTCGCCCATCCCGTAGATGATGAGGTCAGCCTGTGAATCACAGAGGATACAGGGGCGCAACTGGTCTTGCCAATAGTCGTAGTGGGTCAGTCGGCGCAAAGAAGCCTCGATACCTCCGAGGATGATAGGAACATCAGGGTATAACTCCCGTAGGATTTTGGAATAGACTATCGTAGGATATTCTGGTCGCAAATCGTGCCGTCCGTCAGGACTATAGGCGTCTTCTGAGCGTAGCCGACGGTTGGCTGTGTATTTGTTGACCATAGAGTCCATACAACCAGGAGCAATGCCGAAGAAGAGACGGGGGCGTCCCAACTTCTTGAAGTCACGGTAATCCCCATGCCAGTCAGGCTGTGGCACAATAGCAACCCGATAGCCTGCGGCCTCCAAGGTTCGGCCTATGACAGCAGCCCCGAAGGAAGGATGATCTACATACGCATCTGCAGAGAAGAGGATAATATCTACCTCTTCCCAACCCCGTAACTCGACCTCCTTCTTGGTCGTTGGCAGAAAGTCCGTCAGCCTATACTCTTTCACGCTTATTTTTTCCAGTTAATAAACAACAGCACCAGTTGCTGCAGTCCGAAAGCCTTCATGTTGGAGTGATAGATGACGTCCAGGCACAAGTCCAGCAATCTCTTGTCCTTACCGGCATCAGACTCCAGCATGGAACGGATGTTCAGTTTTAACTTGTCAAGCACCTGCTCGTCCACATAACCATTAGAATCTATCAGGTCACGGAAAAGTTGATAGTCTTCGATGGTTTGCAAATGCTCTTCGCTAACCTCGATACTACGAGTGCCACTTGCGTTCGTTTGAATCTTGTACATAGTTTTCAGTCATTTATTTTAATAGGTAATTCAATAATCCTTGCATGATAGACGACCGTTTCTGTCCATCCTTGATACATTCGAAGGGAAATCCCATGACAAATGCGCGATAGTCGCTACCCTTATAGGCTACGGCAGCCCCATATCCGTCAGCATATTGCATAGCGGTATATGCAGGCCGTACGGGATGTAGGATATCGGCGGAGGTAGCAGCATAGTGCTCCTCGTTCAGCTCCTTCCAATAGGGGAAGCTGATGCCTAATCCTATTATTTGGTCCGTATTCGCCAGGCTTTTCCCTCCATATTGGCATTTCAAGATATTGGTTAGAAATTGCTTTTCGCTTTCGTTGGTCATGTCACTGCCGATATAGGCACCACTGACCAGTAAAGCTCCGCCGCGTTTTGTAAATGCCTGAAGGGTATGCTGCATCGAACTGGTAAACGTCTTATAGTAGTTCAGACTGTGTCCGTCGTTACGCTCCAGTCCTAATATCAGGTCAATGGCATCTATGTTCTTGAGCTGTACCTTGGCTGTTTCCAGTGCCTCGCTGGAACAGCTGATAATATTATAGTCTCGGGCTGCGACAATGGCTTCAGCGTGTGTCTTGACATAGTTGAAGTCATTGCCTGCAATCAGCATTCCGGTGAGTTCCTCGCCGCAATAGCCCAGTCCTCCGTCCTCAATGCCCATTTGGCTACGGTCAAAGTTCTGCTGCTGTCCAGACCATCCATACGTTGGTCCATAAGTGATGCCAGGGTCTTCGTTCAGGTCGAAACCCTGTTCTTCAGCATTGTTGCGTATCGCTGGTGAGGAAACGCGATGGAACCCGTTGACAATCAGAATATTTTTTTTGGCAAAGGGATTATAATATGCCGACAGGACCTCTGTTGGGAAACTCTGTCCTCCGCGGTTGACGGCAGCCACTTTGAAATGATAGAGCAAGCCAGGCTCCAGTTTCATATCATAGCTGTTCTTCGACCGGATATAGGTTCCATTGTCAAAATCAGCTTCGCCGATGGCTGTATATAAAAGGTATCCGTTAGGAGCCGATGTGGGCTCTTGCGGGTCGTTGACGGCATTCCAGCTGAGTCTTATCTCATTCCCGTTCTTGAACTCGATGTTGAAGTTGTCGGGAGCCAATGGGGCCACGACAAACGGAGTTCCATGTTGGTCGTTGACATACCGTAGGATAGTTTTGTAGATGGAACGAGCCAGCGTGAAGCGGAAATTCGGATCCTGTCCATAGCGCATATCCGGGAAGTTCTGGTGTGACATCGTCTCGAGGATAGCACTCGGTACTTCGGGCAGTCGGGTCTCGGAATAGTTCCTGTCAAAAAGTTCACGACGATTCCAGTTGCCGTATTTGTATTTGATGTCCAGGAGTTCATTGCCCAGCAAGGCATCGGCAAAATCTCGGGAAGCCATTCTGGAGATGCCCGCATTCAGCTTTCCGTCATTGAACCCTGTGGTGCAGATGGAGAGCGAACCAATCAGCCCTACGCCGTCACGCGCATAACCCGCATCACTATGGATGGCCAGTGACAGCTCGATAGGAACCTTTCGGCCTTCTATTGTTGGCATATAGCAGGAACCGCCACCTAACAGGTTCGTCATGAGTGAACGGGCATTGATGTCATCGGCATAGTCGTCCACGCCCCCTTTGCTGCTATAGACAGGGTAAGGCATACCCGCCCACTGTGCCGTATAGCGGGCTCCTTCCAAGGCGCGGGGCATTCCGCTAATAGTGCCGAAGCGTTCTATATTTCCCATTCCTCCACCAAAGCGGACGGCATCCGTTGTTATCACGCCGTGATGACTGCTTTGATTGGAAACGGTCACCCTGTTGAATTCATTGTATCCTGCGTCAAAGTCAAAGGTTCCAAGATAGACCCAGGTACTTCCGCCCATTTGCTGATTGACATGGAACTGGGTGCGTTCTCCCCGGTGCCAAACCGTATAGAGCACATCATCCACGCTATTAGGCAGTGTCTGGTAACTTACATAGACTGCATATCGCCCGGCCTTTCTGAAGTCAGGCTGGTAAATGGCCTGATTATAGCGTGATTCGCTATTCGTGGTTTTCGTCATACGGACGCTTCCGGCCTCAAAAGGGTTCTCACCATCGGAATAAGTGCCGGAGTGCCAGGAAAATCCAGGCAAGGCAGTCTGCTCCCATCGTCCATGTGTGGTCACCTCGATATAGTTGCGCTTCGATCCGTCGTTATCGACAATAATCTCTTCTTTCTGCCAGTCGCGTTCACGCGGTGTAAACACAATGGCTCCGGCTTGTTCCAACATGGGAATCAGATAAGGTACCACAATGGTTTGGGTAAAGAGGTCCTCGGTGGTCCCGAAGAGTTTAGGGCGTTGCCACCTCCAATAACCTCTCTTTTGGTCATAATATCGTCCGTGACTGGCCCATAGCGAGAGATGTCTTCCTTGTAGTCCGTGCGTAAACTTTACAGGGTAAGAGATATTCTTTACCCAAGGCTCGCCGTCGTAGTTGATATCTCCCCAGAGTCTAGACTTGTCGGCATTCTTGGATAACCGGTTGGGTATCAGCTCTTCAATGGACATGCCGTTGGTGATGATGGTAATCTGGTAGTTCCGATAGACTTTGGGCAGTTCTCCTTTTACCTTTTTATATATGTTCTCCGTAATCTCTGGAGTAAATTCCTGGGCGGCAAAGAACTCATCAGCCGTGATAGTCAGGGTACGGGCGTTGTTATCCAGTTGATAATCCAACATGCGAGGATTCTGTGTTAGGCGAATCCCTTTGGGTTTGTATTTCCTGAAATAATCTTGTAATCGCTCCACCAGTTTTGCTTCATCCTTGGCGCTTTGGGCATAGAATGGAGTAGCAAAGAGAACCAGTAAGAGGGAGAGGCTCGTTAAAAATATTCTCTTCATGTTCTTAAACCTCTCCTATTGTGAATTTCTCAGGATGTTTACCCTGAAAGTCCTTGAAATATAATTTGATTTCTCGCATCTGCTGGTCTATATCCCCATTGGGAATAATGGTTTTGGTACATTGTATATGGCGTTTCTGGTAGTCCACACCATATAGAAGAATGGGCAGTCCTGCCTTCAGGGCAATGTAGTAGAACCCTTTTTTCCACTCAGGATTCAGTGAGCGCGTACCTTCTGGCGTAATACAGAGATGAAATTCCTTGGCTTTCTGTGCCGTCTCAGCCAGGTTGTCTGTCATGCTGGTGTGTTTCGAGCGCCATACGGGAATACCGCCCAATTTACGGAATAAGGGTCCCAAGGGCCAGAAGAACCATTCTTTTTTCATCAGGAAGTTGCTCTTCATGCCTCGGGCGCCTACGTATAACTGTCCTATTAAGAAGTCCCAGTTGCTGGTGTGAGGTGCCAGACAGATGATGTATTTGTCAGGGTGCTCCTCCGTCACATCGGCAGTCCATCCCATGTGACGATACAACAGCCAACTGCAAAATGATTTCCACATAATAAGTTACTGGTTATTGATTTGATCGATGATTTCTGTAGCCTGAGCCATAAAGTCCTCTTTCAGTTTCTTGAAATAGACTTTCTGGGGCATTCCCGGTTCCGGATGCGAAATGCGACATGTGAATTCCGTCTGCAACTTAATGATGCTGTACAACAATGCTTGAGCACTGTCGTGGTTCTGTCCATACAGGGATGCAGCGACACACTCTGCAAAAAGTTCTTCGCAGAAAAGGTTGATAGCATGCTTCAAATTTCTTTTGTTAGCCATAATGTTTTCCTCCTTGTTTTTGATGATTTTTATTGTTTCAAAGGTCAAAGATACGGAAAATTATCCATATATCCTAACTTTCATCACAAAAAAAATATTAAAATGCGCTTTTTCTTTCCGTTTTTCATGGAAAAACAGTAAATTTGCAATTCGAAAAGCTTAAGACATGTAGAAAAAAGTAATAAAACGATTACAATTATTCATCAACTTAAAATAACAAACAAAATGGAAAAAAGTGCATTGCAGATGGCAAGAGCCGCTTATCAGCCAAAGTTGCCTAAGGCGCTTCAGGGTGCGGTAAAAGTGAAAGAAGGTGCTCCAACACAGAGCGTGGGTGATCAGGAAGAAATCAAGAAGCTGTTCCCCAACACTTACGGTATGCCTATCGTAGAGTTTGAGCCCGCTACTGAGGCAAACACCAAGAAGATGAACGTAGGTATCATCCTGTCTGGTGGTCAGGCTCCTGGTGGACACAACGTGATTACCGGTCTTTTCGACCAGATTAAGAAGCTGAACCCTGAGAACCGTCTCTATGGTTTCATCCTGGGTCCTGGCGGTCTGGTAGATCACAACTATATGGAGTTGACTCCTGCCATCATCGATGAGTATCGCAATACCGGCGGTTTCGACATGATTGGTTCTGGCCGTACCAAGCTTGAGAAGGTTGACCAGTTCGAGAAAGGACTGGAGATTATCCGTGAACTCGACATCAAGGCTATCGTGATTATCGGTGGTGACGACTCAAACACCAACGCCTGCGTGCTGGCTGAGTACTATGCTGCCAAGAACTATGGTGTACAGGTTATCGGTTGTCCTAAGACCATCGACGGTGACCTGAAGAACGACCAGATTGAGACCTCCTTTGGTTTCGATACTGCTTGTAAGACCTACTCAGAACTCATCGGTAACATCGAGCGCGACTGTAACTCCGCCCGCAAGTACTGGCACTTCATCAAGGTGATGGGTCGCTCTGCTTCTCACATCGCTTTGGAGTGTGCCTTGCAGACTCAGCCCAACGTATGTCTCGTTTCCGAGGAGGTAGAGGCTAAGGGTCAGAGCCTCGACGATATCGTGACTTACATTGCTAACGTAGTGGCAGCACGTGCGGAGGATGGCAACAACTTCGGTACCGTTATCATTCCTGAGGGTGTCATCGAGTTCATCCCCGCTATCAAGAAGCTGATTGCTCAGCTGAACGACGTCTTGGCTCTGCCGGAGGCAAAGACCATCAGTCGCGACGAGCAGGTTGACTTTGCCAAGAGTCATCTTACTCCCGAGAACCTCGCCGTATTCAACAGCCTGCCTGTAGGTGTAGCCCGTCAGCTGGCTCTCGACCGCGATCCTCACGGAAACGTACAGGTTTCTCTCATCGAGACCGAGAAGCTGCTTTCTGAGATGGTTGGCAAGAAGCTCGAGCAGATGAAGAAGGAAGGCAAGTACGTTGGTAAGTTCGGTACACAGCATCACTTCTTCGGCTATGAGGGACGTTGCGCAGCTCCTTCTAACTTCGATGCAGACTATTGCTATGCGCTGGGTACCTCAGCAGCACAGCTCATTGCCAATGGCAAGACCGGCTATATGGCTATTGTCAAGAACACGACTGCTCCTGCTGACCAGTGGATTGCCGGTGGTGTGCCCATCACGATGATGATGAACATGGAGAAGCGTGCCGGTGAGATGAAGCCCGTTATCCGCAAGGCTCTTGTTGAACTGGACGGTGCTCCCTTCAAGGCATTTGCTAAGGAGCGTGACCGTTGGGCTCGTGAGACAGCCTACGTTTATCCCGGTCCTATCCAGTACTGGGGTCCCACGGAGGTTTGCGACCAGCCCACAAAGACCTTAGCTCTTGAGCAGGCGAAGTAAGAAACATTCATGGCACCTGCCCGGTTGGGCATGGTGGATAGGCGTAGCTGCCGTCTTGGCAGCTTACGTCTATTTCTTCTATTATATATTTGTCGGTCCTTTTGGCTTCCGTTGGCGTGCTCTTTATGGCGACGTCAATTACCCTGCAGGTTATGAGATTCATGGCATTGACATCAGTCATCATCAGGGCGACATTGACTGGGAGGAGCTAAGGGATAAGGGTTTGATCAACGAGACGCCTATTCGCTTTATCATGATCAAGGCCACGGAAGGAGCAACTACTGTTGACGAGAATTTCAAGGAGAATTTCTATCAGGCTCGCGAATATGGTTTCACGCGTGGCGCTTATCATTTCTATAGCGTCTATTCGTCAGCCCGGCAGCAGGCCAACTTCTTTATTAAGAATGTAAAACTGGAGAGAGGTGATCTTCCGCCTGTGCTCGATGTAGAGCATAAGCCGAAGTATCAGAGCGACCAGGAATTCAAGGCCAGCATCATGGAATGGCTGAACACAGTAGAGAGTCACTATAAGGTGAAGCCTATTATCTATACCTATTATAAATTTAAGTTGCAATACCTGAGCGACCCTGTGTTCGACCAGTATCCCTATTGGATAGCCCATTACTATGTGGACAAGGTGGAATATGAGGGACCTTGGAAGTTCTGGCAGCATACTGATGTAGGACGTTTGCCGGGCATTAAGGGCAATGTCGATTTCAACATCTATAACGGCTCTTTCTATGAACTGCGGAAACTGACCATTGGCGGGGTAGAGCAGATTGGCGAGAAAGCCTATGAGGACTGAAAAAAAATTCATACTATTCATATTGATTAAATTTTTGTAACCATGACTAGAAGCTATTTAATCGCTTTGTTTTCTTTCTTAACGGCGCTGACTGTTTCTGCCGAAAGCACTCCAGAATGGCGCAATCCGTTGGTGAACCAACAGAACCGTGAGGCACGTCGTGCCAATTTCTTTGCCTTCGAGAGTGAGGAGTTGGCCATGAAGGGTGAGAAATCGCAGTCTTCGCGCTATTTGTCAATGGAGGGCATGTGGCGTTTCTGCTTTGTGAAGAACCATCAGGAGGCACCTGCCTCTTTCTATCGTACCGACTACGATGATTCCAAGTGGGAGGATTTCCCTGTTCCAGGCCTGTTTGAATTGAACGGTCATGGTGACCGCATCTATAAGAATATAGGCTATGCCTGGGCAACGACGTTCAACAGCAATCCGCCCTATATCGGCGAGACGGAGAACTATACCGGCAGCTATCGCCGTGAGTTCACGTTGCCTGAAACGTGGGCCGGTCAGCAGGTGTTGTTCCATGTGGGTTCTGCCACCAGCAACCTGAAGGTTTGGGTCAACGGGAAATATGTGGGCTATAGCGAAGACTCGAAGGTGGCTGCCGAGTTCGACATCACCAAATACCTGAAGAAAGGCAAGAACCTCATCGCCATGCAGGTCATGCGCTGGTGCGACGGCTCTTATCTGGAAGATCAGGACTTCTGGCGCTTCACCGGTATAGCCCGCGAGGTCTATCTCTATGCACGTCCTAAGACACACATCGAGGACATCGTTATTGTTCAGGACTATCAGAACGGCAAAGGCCTGCTGGATGTGAATGTGAAGGCTACGGGTAATCCCCAAATTACGATGGCACTCTACGACCCCAGTGGAGAACTGGTTGCTGAGGGCATCAGCAAGACGCTGGAGTTTAACCAGGCTCTTCCTTGGACAGCAGAGACCCCTAATCTCTATACGCTCTGTATCACTGCCAGCAAGGGCGACAAGGTCTTGGAAGTGGTTCGCCAGCGTGTGGGCTTCCGTCATATTGATATCAAGGGTGGACAGTTGTTGCTGAACGGACAGCCTATATTAATAAAAGGTGTAGATCGTCATGAGCTCGACCCCGATGGTGGTTATGTCGTCTCTGTGGAGCGTATGAAGCAGGACATCCGCATTATGAAACAATTGAACATCAATGCGGTGCGCACCTCGCACTATCCTGACGATCCCCGTTGGTATGAGCTCTGCGACTCTGCCGGTCTTTATGTGGTGGCAGAGGCGAACCTCGAAAGTCACGGCATGGGTTATGGTGAGAGTACCTTGGCCAAGCGGAAAGACTTTGCCCAGATGCACCTGGAGCGCAATCAGGGCAATGTGCTCACCCTCCGCAATCATCCTAGCATCATCATCTGGAGCATGGGCAATGAGGCGGGCTATGGTCCTAACTTCGAACAGGTCTATGACTGGGTGAAAAGTGTTGACAAGATACGCCCCGTCCAGTATGAACAAGCCGGTCATTGGGGCAAGACGGATATCTTCTGTCGTATGTACTATTATTATACCGACTGCGAGAAGTACGCCCAGACGGATAATCCCCGTCCGCTCATCCAGTGTGAGTATGCTCACGCTATGGGCAACTCGATGGGTGGTTTCAAGGAGTATTGGGACCTCATTCGCAAGTATCCGAAATATCAGGGTGGCTTTATCTGGGACTTTGTCGATCAGGGCCTGCGCGACAAGAGCAAGGTTACGGGCAAGGAGATTTTCACCTATGGTGGTGACTACGGACGCTATCCTGCCTCCGATAACAACTTCAACTGCAACGGCATCATCGCTCCTGACCGCAGGCTGAATCCTCATGCCTACGAGGTGGGTTACTACTACCAGAACCTGTGGATTACTGATAAGGGACTGAAGGAGGGTAAGTTCGAGGTGTATAACGAGAATTTCTTCAAGCCCATCAAGAATCTGAAACTGACGGCGGTGGTGCAGTACGACGGCACCAAGGGTAAACCCATTCAGCTGCTCATCGACGAGGTGTTGCCGCAACAGCGCAAGGCGTTTGAGTTTGCAGAAATCAAGAAGTATATCAATGGCTTATACCATGCAGGCGAGATTCTCGTCAACTTCCAGTTCGAGACTGGTGAACGCCAGCAGTTTGTGGTGAAGCCCTACATTTACGACAAGTTGGAAACCCAGCAGTTGGACGCGCGTAATGTGCAGAAGGAGGAAACCAAGAGCTATGTGAAACTTTCTACCCAGGGCACTACGCTGACCATCGGTAAGCAGTCGGGCATGATAGACTATCTCGATGTCGATGGCGAGCCCATGCTGGTCGATCGTCAGAGCATCACTCCCGAGTTCTGGCGCGCTCCTACCGATAACGACTACGGTGCCCGTCTCCAGCAGCGTTTTGCTGCCTGGAAGCATCCGCAGATGAAAGTCACCTCGTGTTCCGTCGTTGACAATAGCGTGATTGCCAACCTCGACCTTCCTATGGCTACGCTCACCATGACCTATACGCTGATGGCTGACGGTTCCGTCATTGTTCGTCAGCAGATGGAGCCCAAGGCCGGCCAGAAGGAGACCTGGATGTTCCGCTATGGCATGCAGCTGCAGATGCCCAAGCAGTATGATAGGGTAGAGTACTACGGTCGTGGCCCGCACGAGAACTATTGTGACCGTAACAGCAGCGAGTTCATTGGCCGCTATCAGAACAAGGTGACTGACGAATACTTCCCCTATGTGCGTCCTCAGGAGAGTGGCAACCACACCGATGTCCGCTGGTTCCTGGTGAGCGACGGCAAGCGTGGACTGAAGTTCGAGAGCACCGCACCTATGGAGTGCTCGGCACTTCCTTATCTGACTGAAGACCTCGACGGTGGTGCTAACAAGGATGCACACCACATGCACAGCGGTGATCTCACGGAGCGTCCGTTGACGCAGGTGCATATCCAGCAGCACCAGATGGGACTGGGTTGTGTCAACTCGTGGGGTGCATGGCCTGAGAAGCCTTACATGCTGCCTTTGCAGGCTTACGATTTCACCTTTGCTATCACTCCCGTACGATGAGATATTCCGTCGCCCTTCTCCTAGTACTCTGCTCGTTGGGTGCGATGTCGCAAGATGTCGTACTCAACAAGCAGCGTCATTTTCCCAAGACGGTGCCTGCCGGCAACTATAGCGGCATCACCTGGATTACAGGTAACCGCTATGCGGTGGTCAACGACAAGTCGCCAACGGCTGGCTTCTATCTTATGACCATTGATACCGACAGCATCACGGGCGAAATTCTGGAGGCACGCACAGACACCTTCCTGACCAGCGGACAACCCAATCGCGACGAGGAAGGCATCTGTTATGTTCCCCATAGCAATACGCTTTTCGTAACGGGCGAAGCGGATAAGAGCATCATTGAATACACGTTGGATGGAAAACCGACGGGGCGCCGCTTGGCTATTCCCGAAATCTTCCAGACCGCTCGTAACAATGGCGGCTTTGAAGCCCTCACCTATAATGCCGCGACCCATCGTTTCTGGACGACTTCCGAGAACACGCTCAAGGCTGACGGACAGAAACCAAACGTTGAGCGGAAGATTGCCAACCGCGTCCGTCTGCAGAGCTTTGGCGACAACCTCCAACCCGCAGAGCAGTATTGGTACCACTCCGACTCCTCTCTGGTCAAGAGCACCAAGGGCAAGGATACCTATGGCGTCAGCGGACTGGCAGCCCTTGACGACGGGCGCCTTGTCGTCCTGGAACGTGAAATCCGCAAGCCGTCCAATGCCATCGGTTCCTTCGTGCATGTCAAGCTCTACGTGGTCAACCCCTCGCAGCAACAGTCTGGCGAAGTGCTGCACAAGCACTTGCTCGCCGAGTTCCGCACGCGCATCAACCTCGTGCGTCGCAACTTTGCCAATTTCGAAGGACTCTGCGCCGGTCCCCGTCTTGCTGACGGCTCGCAGCTCCTGCTGTTGGTCGCCGATTCCCAAAACCAGTATCGCGGCTTCTTACGTGATTGGTTCAAGACCGTTGTGTTGAAGTAGCCACTCTTTAATCTTCTTGCCTTTCTTCGTCAGGCTGACTATTTCCTCTTCCATTTCTCTTCCATGTTTTAGGATATCTTTGTATTTTAGTTCACCTCGCACCATGAGTTTTTCTTTCGGAGTAACTAAGATTACTTTCGGAGTAATAAAAATTACTCCTGGAGTATTTTTCAATAATCCTGCCTTATTTTCCAATAACCCTGCCTTATTCAACAAAAATGGAAGCGATATGGAATTGGAAAAACCTCTTCCATAATCTTATTACTTTGAAACACAGTTGTTTATTTTGATTTTATGGAAGATGGAAGAGAATTTCTATAAGTATTTTTTTTGTTTCTGTGTACCCTTCGCATACTGAACGAGGACAACGACATAACTATCTTCAGTCTTATAGGACGCAAAGACTTAATGGCCGAGTCGATGTAATCATACTCTAAGCTGCTTCTATCCATACTCTATGCTTACTCATGAGTATGCCTGTAGTATGGCCAGAGCGAGAGTGGGGTGCCAGAATCCGTGGGGCTTTCGTGGGGCAGTTCGACGACCACATGGCGAAGTATTACTATATTGACGGTGCTCGTGGTGAAGCCAAGAAGATTTCTCTTCCTCGCGATTTGGTGGTGTGGGAGGAGTGATGTGTGAAGGCTGGGGGCTGATGTAAGAGCGATAATCTCCTCAAACGGCTCAGAAAACAGCGGCAATCTTCCTGATTTTCTCAAGGCGTTTCATAAAAGGCTTGTCTTGCTTGGCCTTCTTCATATTGTAGTCTGCCTGAAGGCCAATCCAGATAGAGGCATTGGTGCCGAGGGCTGCCTCTAACAGTAGCGCATACTTGTGAGACAGGGGTAGTCAGGAACGGAGGGAGAGGTAGTACCCCAGTCGATAGAGATAAAAGAGACAAAGAAGGCAGAGATAACTCACTGTCTTCGAAGTATATAGAAAATAATGAAGCTGCAAAAAGAGACAAAGATGGAGTCGAAGAAACCGAAGATAGAGCACGTATGTCAGACCATTGTTGGAGATGGGATATTTAGAGATGACTGAACCCGACAAACCCCAAAGTAAGAATCAGAAGTATCGGAAAGTTAGAAAAGACTAAAAGGAAGCGTATGATATTCGGTAAGAAGATGTTTTATAATATAACCTCCATAGTTGTTTTCTGCACTTGCATACCCATGCTGCGATAAAAAAGTAGGGCAGGTTCGTTACCTTCCCATACATTCAGGGTTATGTTGTTACAGCCGACGGACTTCGCGTAGTCACGGACGTATTCGTATAACGCCTTTCCTATGTGTTTGCCCCGTGCATTTTCATCTACACAGATGTCGTCAATATACAGCGTTTTGATATCCTCCAACAGTTGGTTGTTTGTGACCTCAGACAACAGACAGAAGGCATAGCCTAACACCATGTCGTCGTCGAAGACAAAAATGGGTTTGCTGTCATCTTTGAGCATCGCTTCCAACTCCTGCTCGTTATATTTTGTCGTGTGGGGCTTGAACAAGTCAGGACGTAATTCGTGATGAACCATGTTCACCTGATGAAGTAATGCTATAATACGTTTGATGTCTTCTTTTCTTGCTTTTCTAATCATACGCCAAGTCTTCGTCTCTTATGAAAGTTTGCTGCAAAGGTAAGGATATTATTGCTAAAAAAAAGTTTTTTCCTGCTTTTTCTGCTATTCCTAAGCTCAATCGTGTTCCGCAAGCCTTGCGGAGATTTTTATTTCTCGTAGAAAGAACGCTACCGCGTGAGTATGTTGTGAGACAGGGGTAGTCAGGAACGGAGGGAGAGGTAGTACCCCAGTCGATAGAGGTGGAAGAGGGGGAGAGTGGGGTGTGAGCTGGTGAGATGGCGACGCTCCATAGGGCCGAGGAGGCGATGCATATAGCGGACGAGGGGTGCAACAAGCGAGAGGTGACGGACAAGGGTAAGAAGGGGGGAATAGTTGCTCAGTTCGTCGCGGAAGCGATGGAGCGTCTGCAAGTTGCGCTCACACTTGATGATGTAGTCGTCGTTGCTCTCGAAGGTACAGAGAATGAGTGGGTTGTGAATATACATAATGGTGGCTCTGGTTTCGCAGAGTTGCTTGCCAAAGTGAACGTCTTCATAGCCGCTGTGGGTGAACCGCTCGTCGAAACGACAATGGGTGAAGCAGGCTCGTGAGATCAGAAAATTGGTAGAGCGGAACTGCTGATAAGGGTGTGCGTTGCAATGGTCGATGGTGTGTCGGGGTTCGCTATGTTTTTCATAAAGATAACGCAGGTTGGAGGGATTGGGACTGCCTCCAACGGCAATGCCTCCGTTGACTACATCGTACTGGTCGTATGGCAGGTAGCGGATGATGAAGTCCATGCCTGGAATCTGCATATCGCTGTCGAGGAACAACAGCCAGGGATATCGGCTATGGTCGGCAAGGTAGTTGCGGGTGGCAGCACTGCCAGTGTTTTGTTCCTTGCGAAGGAAAGTGCAGTTGCGGAGCAATGAGATGGCTTGGTTTTGTTCCAAGGAAAGGATGTCGGTAGATGCGTCGTCTGCCACTATGATTTCGTAGCTGAATCCGTCGGGTGCATCATAAGCGACACGCTCGCATAACTGTTGCAAGCGCTTCACGGTGTCGAGGCAGACGCTGTTGTAGCAAGGAATCAATATGGAAAGTTCCGTAATCATAATATGTGTGCAAAATTAATCAAAAAAAGTTATAAATGATGGTTTTGTCTATTTTATTTGCCCATTTTGACTGAAAAGTAGTAATTTTGTGCCGAATTTTTAGAATTATCATTTAAAATAAAAGAGGATATGAAAAAGAATTTATGGAAAGTGGCTGCCCTGAGTGTGATGATGATGTTCTCTGCCCAGAGCCAGGCACAGAGTTTGGGTGATGTGTTGAATGCAATCGGTTCTCAGCAGGGCAGTAGCGTTGCTCAGGGACTGACCAGCGTGTTCTCGAGCGACAAGCAGGCTACGGCTGAAAAGTTGATTGGCACATGGAACTATACGGAGCCTGCCATTGTGTTTACGTCAGACAACATCCTGGCTAAAGCGGCTTCGAAGATTGCTGCAAACAAGGTGGAGAGTAAACTGCAGGAACAGTTGTCGAAGTATGGCATCAAGCCCGGCTCGTTCTCGATGACGTTCAATGAGGACGGCACGTTTACGGAGACACTGAAGGGTAAGACGACCAAGGGAACATGGCAGGTGAAGGACTCGAAGCTGATTCTGTCGGTAGTGGGTATTCAGGCTCTTTCGATTACCACACAGATTGACGGCAAGGACCTGCAGTTTGTGACGGATGCCACCAAGTTGCTGAACCTGTTTAAGACGATTGGTGCCAAGTCGAGCAACTCGAGCATCAAGACCGTTGCATCGCTGATGAA
>Ga0310695_10007084_pt1 | contig 18099 bp, 20 predicted proteins | sample RumenRJG_04DNA_FD_203882 | JGI IMG/M metagenome (GOLD analysis project Ga0310695, IMG submission 203882) | Bovine rumen microbial communities from Lethbridge, Alberta, Canada - RJG_04 (v2) (version 2) | ecosystem: Host-associated > Mammals > Digestive system > Stomach > Rumen | place: Canada...
CTTGGGTCACCTCGGTCTCACCGATATAGAAGTCGGCGACGCTCGTTCGATGGGCAGGTCGCTCGTCAGCCTCAGCCATGGGATCATCATCGGCGGCACCCATCATAAAGGTGCCACCCTTGACGTGCTTCATGGTAAAGGTGACACCACGAACGGTATAGTGACGATCCTGAGCATGGATGCCGACGGCACACAACAGAAGCAGCAAGGTGGCTGCCGCACGACCGATGGGGAGGAAGGGCACACGACCAGGTTTGACGGCCCACCAGACGAGACGGATCCACACGAGCGTCATGCAGTAGATGTCGAACCAGAAGTTCAGGTGGAAGAACTTATAGACGGCCGTAGGACAGATGACGTCGACGGGGAAGATGCAGAAGTTGACAAAGATGAGCCAGAACAGCACCCAGTCGAACCGTGTACGCTGAGGCTGTAGCCAAAAGGCCATCAGATAGCCCACGATAGAGATCATATAGGTATGGGTCTCCGGACTGTCGCTGAAGAGGATGATATAGCCCATCATCACAGCCAGGGCCTCAACGCGGAAACGGAAGTCACTCCAGCGATCGTGGCGCCAGAAGAACAGGACGGAGATGACTGCCAATACCCCAAGTTGGACGATACGGAGATTGGGCAACAGCCACGTCTTCAGTCCAGGGGCAAAGAGCAGACCCGGGTAATCGACAGCGTCGCGATGGACGTTGATGATGTCGAACATGTCCTTATAGAGCAGGAACACGTTGTCGAAGGCGGTGTTGACAAGGGGCAGCAAGAGCAGCACAGCACCCCAGAAGAAGGCATAGCCGAGATTCCGCCAGAACTTGGGATAGCACAAGAGGAGAGCCAGTTCGATGGCACCGTAGATCTTCGTGGTAGCGGAGATCATGATGAGCAGCACGGCCCAGAAGGGTTTGCCACGTTCCAACAGGATGAAGGCAAAGAGGAAAATATAGCACACCACCATGTTGTACTGGAAACAGAAAGTGCTCTGCAGTATCAGCAGCAAGAGGAAGAGGAATATCTTCATCCTGTAGGGAGCCAACGGCGGGGGCAGCGTCTTGATGGCCAGTGAGAGCAGGCAGTAGTTCAGAATGTTCCACACATACGGTCCTATCCAATGGGGCAAGAGGAAGATGGGCGCGTAGATGGTGGTGAAGACTGGCGTATAGAGGAAATAGATGCTGTGGGCCTCGACAAACTCAAGGGTATAAGGGTTGATGCCAGCCCAGAACATATTGGTGGCATCGTAGTAGTCGTAGAAGTTGGTCGCACGTCCACGCAGCGTCTCGATGGTAGTAGCCGTCAGTACAACGGCCAGTCCCAGGCAGAACACACAGGTGGGATTGCTGAAGAACCGCTTCAGGGCTTGTAAGGCGCGCTTCATCTCTCTATGCTAATATGTCCTGGATATTGTAAAGCGGACGGTGTTTGACCTCAGTATAGATCTTGCCGATGTACATGCCTGTGACACCCAGGGAGATCAGGATGAAACCGCCGACAATCCAGATCGACAGGATGAGCGACGACCAACCAGGGACGGCTGTGCCCGCAATCAACGCATGGACGACATAGATGCCGATGCAGAAGGCGATGACAAGGAAGAACCAGCCCAGGGCGAAGATGACCTGCATGGGACGAGTGCTGAACGAGGTGATGCCGTCGATAGCCAGATTGAGCATCTTCTTGAAGGTGTACTTCGACTTGCCGGCCTCGCGCTCGCTGATCACGTCATCGACGGTGGCTGATGGCAGGCCGATCATCGGAATCAGACCTCGCAGATAGATATTCCGCTCGCCGTAGCCTGCCAACATATCGAGCGCCCGACGGCTCAACAGACGGAAGTCGGCATGATTGAACACACTCTCTACGCCCATCGAGGCCTGCAGCTTATAGAAAGCCTGTGCCGACATGCGCTTCAGGAGGGGATCGGCCTGGCGCGACACCTTCACACCATAGACTACATCGTTGCCCTGCTCAAAGTGGCGCACCATCTGGGGGATGCACTCCAGATCGTCCTGAAGATCGGCATCGATGGTCACGACAGCATCAGCCCACTCACGGGCTGTCATCATACCAGCCATGATGGCATTCTGATGGCCGACATTGCGGGCGAGGTTGATGCCACGCACATACTTGCTCTCGCGATGCAGCTCGGTGATAATCTCCCAGGTACGGTCACGACTGCCGTCATTGACGAAGACCATCATGGAGTCGCTGCTGATAAGTCCTTCGGCGATCATGCGCTCAAAGAGGGCTGTCAGCCGCTCGACGGAGTGGCGCAGCACCTCCTCTTCATTATAACAGGGGGAAACGGTTGCTAACTTGATCATGACTCTTGCTCTATTTTTCTTTTGACCCTATCCGTAAATTCCGTATAGGTGATAAACTCGTAATGGTGCCGTCTGAACTGTGCAATCAGACGATCGAGGCGATCGGCCATCTCACGTCCGCTGTGGTTGCGGATGATAAAGGGCATCTTGAACTCCGGATGCTCTTTCAGGTCGTAGAACTCCCACGGATGGAAGTAGGTGACGAAATAGCCATCGTGACGAAGCGTCCAGTTGGCCAACACCTTATACCACGTCCAAGGCAGGTTGTGGAGCGACAGCCAGAAGAGCGGGAAGCGGAACCAGGGTGTGACGGAAGCAGGAATCTGGAGCACGCCGTCCTTCATGAAGTACGTGCGGGGTTCCGTCAGATGCATGTAACGTCCAGGGATGAAAGCAGGGTTGAGCGATGAGTTGTAGAGATAGCCCACGCGCTTGATCTCGGACTCGACAACGGGAAACATACGAGGCTGACGATAGCCATAGACCTTACGGCCTATGATGCTCTCGACGATCTCCTTCGAGCGGGCGAAGTCGGTATCCTTTGGTTCCCAGTGATCGACACCATGACAGGCCACCTCGTGACCCTCGTCCATGATGCGACGCACCACGTCGGGTGCATGTTGTACAAAGTTGCCCGTACAGAAGAACGTGGCCTTGACCTCGTTCTTCCGGAGAATGTCCAGAATACGGTTGGTTCCCTCGACAGAAACCTTCATTCCCTCTTCCAGGGAGAAATCGACTCCATGCTCGCGAGGCACGTCGAACTCCTCAGTATCAAAACTCAACAATATCATAAGCTTTCGTATTTGCCTGCAAAATTACGGTAAATTTGGGAGAATACAAAATAATTGGACAGTTATTCGTCGCTTTTCACTTTTTTGTGTACCTTTGCGACCAAAACAGAGACCATGCAGAAGAAAGAGACACTGGGCGAACTGATCAGATTCGGCATCGTGGGAACCACGGCTGCGGCCATCCACTATGCCATCTACTGGGTGTTGCAGCACTGGATCAACGTCAATGTGGCCTATACCATCGGCTACGTGCTCAGCTTCCTGGTGAACTACTATCTCTCAGCCCACTTCACCTTCCATGAGAAGACATCCACCAAGAACGGCATTGGCTTCGGAGGGGCCCATCTGGTGAACTATCTGCTGCACATCGTACTCTTCAACTTCTTCCTCTGGCTCGGTCTCAGTCGTGAACTGGCACCTATCGCCGTTCTCGCCATCGCCGTGCCAACGAACTTCGTACTCGTCAGATTCGTATTCAAACACTTCAAGCGCACATGACGGAGAAACTCATCATAGGCTATGATGCCAAGCGCATCGTCAGAAACGGGACAGGGCTGGGCAGCTACGGACGGACACTTGTCAACGACCTGGCAACACTCCCCCTGGAGCTGCGACTGTATGCCCCAGACCAAGGACGCGACGATCTGCGCAGACAGATTCTGGAGCGAGAGAACGTCAGGTTCTGTTATCCTCTGAGCGCTCCCTTTGGTAAAGCTGTCTGGCGTAGCCGCGGCATCGTGAAAGACCTGCTGCACGACGGTGTACAACTGTTTCACGGGCTCTCTGGCGAACTGCCCATCGGCATCCGCAAGAGTGGCATCAAGAGCATCGTCACCATCCACGACCTTATCTTCCTGCGCCATCCGGAATATTACCACTGGCTCGATACGAAGATCTATGCCTGGAAGTTCCGCCAGACCATCCGTGAGGCTGACCATATCATCGCTATCAGCGAGTGCACGAAGCGTGATATCATCGAATACGGGGGAGTGGACGAGAGCCGAATCTCCGTCATCTATCAAAGTTGCGCACCCAGATTTTCCACCACACAAAGGGACAATGTTCCTGAGCGTTATGTCCTGAGCGTGGGTTCTATTGAGGCGCGCAAGAATATCCTGTTGGCCGTCAAGGCCTTGCATCATCTACCAGAGGAGCTGTCGCTCGTCATCGTAGGACGCCACACAAGTTATACGGACCAGGTTGAGGCGTATGTCAAGGAGCACCATTTGGATCATCGTATGAAGATTCTCCACGGGGTCTCCGACGAACAACTGCCAACTCTCTATGCACAGGCCGAGGCCTTCGTCTATCCCTCACGCTATGAAGGTTTCGGTATTCCCATCATCGAAGCCATCAGCTGTGGACTGCCTGTGGTGGCCTGCACAGGATCCTGTCTGGAGGAGGCTGGAGGTCCGGACTCTCTCTACGTTGATCCAGATGACGAACAGGCTATGGCCAACGCGATCCGTCAGGTGCTCCGTGGAGCAGAAGGTCGTGAGGAGCGCATCCGTCGCAGTCAGGCGTATATCCGCCGTTTTCAGGGCCAAAATGTGGCAAGTCAGGTCGTGGATCTCTACAAAGAGCTCCTTTAGAATTTCCATCTTAGCTGTACGTCCAAATCCGTTGTTGACGACCCGTCAATCTGCTGATAGCTGCTGCCGATGGTAGTTCTGTCAAAATAATCCGTCACACCCAACTTGGCCGTCAGCGTCAATCTGCCACCGATCGTTGCCCTCGCCATCAGCCAATAACGGATGCCTTCACCATAGAACGAACTCATCGAATAGGTATAGAGGGGTCCCTGTTCATAGAGATAGACACGACTGTCGTAACTGTCAGTATGGAAATAGCCGCCCCCGGCATTCAGCCGTAGCCAGCGATACTGATACGACAGGTTCTGACTCACCATCGCTCCCCACTCTCCCTTGTCATAGGCGCAATAGCCGCCATCGAACTGCGTACGACAGCCGAAGCCATGCGCACCAGCGTATTCTGCGCTAAGACGGGCACGATGTTCTGTTCTGTCTGTCAGAGCAGTCTTGTCCTCGTTGTCTTTCTGTTTCCTCCGCAAACGGTATCTGGCAGTAAAGGTCCAGTTCTTTGGCAGCCAGGTGGCCTGTAACAGATGATCCCAGGCATACGACGACTGCGACACCTGATAACGGGCCCAGGGGAAATAGGCAAAGTCGGTATAGGCCGCCACACGCAGATGAGCCGAAGGTTGCCAGGAGAGTCCAAGATAGCAGCCACTCTCGTTCTGTACGCGTCCGCCGTCGCTGTAGCTCTGCGCATCGAGCGAGGTATAGCGATAGGAATAGAAACGCTGCAACACCAGCAGATTAAGAACGTCGCAGAGGCGCATACTGGCACTGTTGATCGTGGCGAGATGCCCCGCCTTGTCGATAGCCGTCTCACCATTAAGTGATACTCGATGACTGGCATAACCATAGTCAAGGCTCGTATTCAGGAAATCTACTCCCTGAGGATAGTAGCGCCGATACAAAGATGATGTATTGGGTTTTAGCTCCCTCTCCAGATGAGAGTAAACCGCATTCAGGCCAAGATGAAGGCCCCGATACTGGTATCTCAGGCTACCGCCCGTCTTCAAGACCATCAGATTGTGTTTCTTTTCCATCTCCTTCTCCGTACGATGATAGGTTGTTGTGAGGATCGTGGCCGCCGTACTATCCTTGTTGAGGGTCGCATCCTTCGCACGATAGGAGACAAAGGCCGTCAGCCCCAATCCTCTGCCAAGGTTCACCTTCGCTGCTACCCCTTGCAGATAACCATCAGAACGCGAGGAATGGGCACGGATGCCAGAGATGGTACGTCCCAGATTCTGTAGCATCGCCACCTTACCCAGCGTAAACTCACTGTTCATCACCAGTCCCATACCCATCGACACCCGATAGTTGCCAACACACAGGGACTCTATCCGTCCTAAGTTCCGCAGTTGCAGATACAGCGAATAATAGTCGTATCCCCACCGATTACAGTTGGCAAAGAAGGGTTCACCGGCATCTTGAGCCCCAACGATGCCTACCTTCAAGGCATCGCCATACGTAAACTGATAGCGCAGCCAATGACGATAGGGAGGTCCCAGATAACCATCACAATCACCATTCCGTTCGTAAAAAGGAATACGTCCCGTGCCTATCAGTTCATGCTTGCCATAGTGGGCGATATCCCTCAGCTTCGGGAATCCCTCAGGTCTCTCCTCCCCCACATAGACGAAATGAGATAACAGCCGACGTTGGGCATAGCCCAAGGAACGGATCATCAGCAACTCGCCCAAGGACTTCATCGCCCCATAGCGATCCCTGTAAGCCACAATCTCTTCCACCTGTTGGGCAGAGAGAAATGGCAGTTCCTCCAGTTGCTCACGTGTGGCAGAATTGATGTCCAACGGATGCTGCTCCAGTTCACATAGCAACTCGTACGTCTCTTCCCATCCTTCCAACTCCGCTTCATCCTGCGTCATCACCTCGTTCAGATACTGAACATTCTGTGCGATGCCTCTCGTCCAAAGCATCAGCACACCACAGAGAAAAATGCCTCTTATAACCTTTCGGATTTCCATAATACCACAATTTAGAGGTTCTACATTAAGTTCGTTGCAAATATACAACATATTTCTTATCTGGCAATGCCTTTTCAGAAGATTTTATCAAATAAATGCTAAATTTGTCTGTTTTTCAACTGACAATTCATGGAAACTGCGTACTTTTGCACTCGAATATGCGGAAAACGTGGCTCATCATATTACTCTCATGCCTCTTCCTGAACATCCAGGCTCAGGATCAGCCGATGACTGCCGAACAGGTTTTGGCAGAGATGGACTCACCGACCTTTGTCCCTACGGTGAAGGTGGGTAAAGTGCTCCACGAGGGCGACAGCATCCAATATATGGAGATGAACAATGTGTATGTATATCCCCAACTGACTTTCAAGAACAAGAAACAGGCCCAGTCGTATATGCGACTGGTCACCAACGTGAAGAAGGTGCTCCCCATTGCCAAGGAGGCCCGTCAGATGCTGATAGAGACGACAGAGTTTCTGGATATGCTGCCTGATGAGAAGTCAAAGGAAGAGCATATCAAACGCGTGGAAGACGATATCTTCCGTACCTACAAGCCGAAGATGAAGAAGTTGACCTACTCACAAGGCAAGTTGCTCATCAAACTGATCGACCGTGAGTGTCACTCCTCCTCCTACGATATGATCAAAGCCTTTATGGGTCCTATCCGTGCTGGTTTCTGGCAGGTCTTTGCCTGGGGCTTCGGGGCCTCGCTGAAAAAAGAGTACGACCCACAAGGTGTGGATCGTCTCACGGAACGTGTCGTCCTCATGGTCGAGGCCGGACAAATCTAATTCTTTTCCCTTATTATTCTGAGAAGAGCACCTGAACGACGGTCTGACCAACGGCTTGGAGCGTGTTCTTGTCGATATGGTCCATATCGTCGTTGACGGTATGCCACGTAGGACCGAAACTGCTTTGCTGGCAATCAGGATAGTAAGGAATGATATCGATGCAGGGTATCTTGGCCGTCTTATTCACAGGGACATGGTCGTCGGTGATGCCGACGCCCTCGTTCATGGGGAAGAAACTGCCAAAGCCTACCACCTGAGCGGCTCGCCAGACCTTGTCAACAACGTTACGGGCATAATAAAGCGACACCTGCTCCTGATAGAACTGTGCTCCTTGGCCTCCAACCATGTCGAACAAAATGCCAAAGCGATAGTTCTTTGCCTGCTGTTTGGGACAGTTGGCTGCCCAGTGTTGGGATCCAAGTGCCCAAGTGTTGCCAGGATCCTCTGCTTCACTCCATTGGGGGATGCCCCAGTCCTCAGCATCGAAGCACACGAAATCAACACCCAACTTCAGACTGTCGCCAGCCAACAGACGGGCTATCTCGAGCATCACAGCCACCCCACTGGCACCATCGTTGGCTGCCATCACAGGTTTCTTCCAGTTGGCCTCGTCAGGGTCGTTATCAGCCCAAGGACGACTGTCCCAATGGGCACAGAGGAGAATCCTATCAGTCTGCGCAGGCAGATAACTGGCAATGATGTTCGTCGCTTTCAACGACGTGCCGTCATAGCCTTTCAGTGAAGCGCGCTGCTCTGTAACCGTCATGCCGTATGCCCTGAACTTCGAGGCAATCCACTCACCACACTGCTCATGGGCCTCACTGTTCATCGAACGGGGACCAAAATCACACTGCTTCTGACAGAACAGGAAGGCACTATCAGCCATAAACGTCGGACCTACCGGCGACATCGTCATATTCTCTACTGTAGCCTGTTTACGAAGTCCACACGCGCTTAATAGCAAAAAGGTGAAGAGGTAAAAAGGCAAAACACACTTTTTCATGCTTTCATTCTTTCATTTTGTACTTGCTGCATCACTCTCAGGAAGTTGCCACCCCAGATTTTCTGAATATCCTCCTCGCTATAACGACGGGCGAGCAACTGACGGGTGAAGTTCAGAAGTTCTGAGGAACATGCCAGACCTCGCACGCCTCCGTCACCATCGAAATCAGTACCAAGTCCCACATGATCGATACCCATCACCTTGATGGCATGGTCGAGATGTACTAGCACATCGAGGATCGTCGCCTCACCGTCCTTGCACAGGAAACCATTGTAGATGGTGGTCTGTGCCACACCTCCTTTGGCAGCCAACGCCCGCATCTGGTCGTCTGTCAGGTTACGGGGATGATCACAAAGGGCACGACTGCTGCTATGACTGCACACGATGGGCAGACGACTGATGTCAAGGGCATCATAAAAACTCTTCTCCCCTGCATGACTCATATCCACCATGATTCCCAAGCGGTTCATCTCCTGAATGACCTTCTCGCCGAAGGCACTCACACCATTCCAGGTGTTATTGCCCTTGGCAGAATCACAGATATCATTATCACCATTATGACAGAGCGTCATATAGACAATACCACGCTCCGCAAAGTGCTGCAGGTTTTCCAACTTACCATCGATGGCGATGCCGTTCTCTATACCAAGCATGATGCTCTTACGTCCCTGATGTTTGTTCATCCAGAGATCATTGGGTGTACGGGCGATGCTGATATACTCCTTATTCTGACTGACAATCTCCTCAATCTTATCGAAGATCTGGTCTGCGAAAGCAGTAGGATGCTCAGTAGGCTGAGGCAGATAGGCCACCATGATCGTTGCATCCTGTCGTCCTTCCGCCATCTTATGAAGATCCACCAGAATTTTCGGATCGCGTTGGTCGAAATGGATGCCCTGGGGGAAGAACATGGGGGTGTCACAATGGGTATCAAGGGTCAGCACACGGTCATGGACACGATGGGCCAGATGATAGTCAGAAGCCTCGGCCACCAACCACTGGAACAGGGGCAGGCCATCCTTCAAGCATTCCGGATGCCACTGTACACCAAGAATCGACTTGAACTCTGTACTCTCGATGGCCTCAATCAGTCCGTCTGACGACTTAGCCGTCACCCGGAACTTATCACCAGCCTCATCAACAATCTGGTGGTGGAAAGAGTTTACCATCAGCGTATCGGTCTGATACATCTTATATAAAGCAGAGTCTGTGCTCAGTGTCACACTGTGGGTAGGTTCACTCCTGTCAGCATCCTGCGAATGCTTCACCGTAGCCACATCACCGATATCCTGTTTCACCTTCCCACCTAAGGCCATCGCCAGTGTCTGAATACCTCGGCAGATGCCCAGTATCGGAATCTGACGGTTATAAGCCAGACGTGCGATCAACAGCTCAGGCAGATCGCGCTCACTGTTGATACCTCCCAGTGCCTTTGAGGGTTCCTCGCCTGCCCAAAGCGGATTGAAGTCACCACCTCCACTTAGGATCAGGGCATCAATATGGTCCAAGGTATTCACGATTGTATCTTTGTCTGCGATGGGGGGAATAATCAGGGGGACACCTCCTGCCGCAACCACAGATTTATAATACCCCTCCCCCAGTTTACAGGTCAGGTCACCATAGTTTCCTGTAATGCCGATCACAGGTTGGTGGGCGGCTTCTGGATATTGAGCATAGACATCGTTTAGATACGACTGCAAATCAAATGCCTTCGCCATACTCAGATCGTTTCGTCAATGGTAATAGGAATCTCGCGCTTCAAGCTCTGCTCCAGGGAGATCAGCGTCTCTGTGGCTGTCACACCAGGAATACCCTGCAACTTGCCATTGAGCAGTTCCATCAGCTGTTCATTATCTTTTGCATACAGTTTCACAAGCATCGTATAAGGACCTGTCGTAAAATGACACTCTACCACCTCGGGGATATGCTTCAGCATCTCCACCACATCCTTGTACATGGATCCTTTCTCCAGTGTGATGCCTACATAAGTACAGGTGGAGTAGCCCAGACTCTTCGGGTTTACGTCGAAACCGCTGCCAGTAATGACGTCGGCATCTATCAGGTGTTGGACACGCTGGTGGATGGCTGCACGCGACACATTACACTCGGCAGCAACATCCTTAAAAGGAATACGGGCATTTTTCGACAAAATGCTCAGAATCTTCTTATCCAAAAGATCAATTTTTTCCATTGTTCGTTCTTTAAGTTACATTTTGTCAGCAAAAGTAAGTAATAATATTGATAAATGCAACTTTTTATGGAAAAAATTAAAAAAAGTGTGCCACTTTCGTGACACACTCGCTTATTTTCTCACAATTCCTACCAGTTCCACGTCAAAGACCAGTGTACTATATGGTTTGATGTCATTGCCTGCCCCACGTTCACCGTAAGCCAGTTCGTAGGGGATATAAAGTTCCCACTTGGAACCTACAGGCATCATCGTCAGAGCCTCTGTCCAACCCCTGATGACCTGGGTAGGAATAAACTCTGCAGGATCGTCACCGTGCTTGGAAGAAGCGTCGAACACCGTACCGTCAATCAAACGACCCTCATAGTTCACCTGTACTTTCTCATTAGCCTGAGGAACCTCACCCTCACCTTTAACGAGCACTTTGTACTGCAAACCACTGGGCAACGTGATCACGCCTTCCTTCTTAGCGTTCTCCTCCAGGAACTTCCTGCCGGCATCACGGTTCGCGCCATAGAGTTTTTCCTCTTTAGCGGCCTTGTCTGCTTGTTGCTTCTCGGCGAAATACTGGGTGGCTGCTGCAGTGGTAAACACGGAAGAATCACCTTTCAAGGCATCTTCGAAACCTCTAAACAGCTTCTCTGGGATAATGGAGTCCGGAGAGTCCTGAAACTCCTGAGTCATACCAGGTATCATACGCTCATTCAACTGACGGGCGATATCCATACCTACCATGTATGCCTTCTTCTTCGGATCTTCACCAGCCCTCACCACTTCACGGAAACCCTTGAGGAAATCATCCATCAAGGCAGTATCAACCTTTTGCTGAAGCAGGAAGGGAATCAGGCCCTCCGTCAGACGCATACCTGCGGCATAACTCACAGAGTCGGAACTATTGTCCAACTGAACAGCCTGCCTCATCGGAGGTGCGAGCACCACGACCTTATTCTTTTTCTTGATAGCCTCAGCAGGAGAAAAAGAAGCACTCGCCACAAGAGCGAGTGCCATAATGATAATGTGTTTCATTACTTCCTCTTAGGATTAACCTCCAACAACTCAATCTTGAAAATCAGAGCAGAGAACGGATCAATCTTGTTCTGCTGACGCTCGCCATAACCCATCTCCTGAGGGATATAGACCTCCCATACAGAACCAGCGGGCATGTGGCAGAGAGCCTCTGTCCAACCCTTAATCACCTGATTGGCACGGAATGTTGCGGGGACACCACGCTGATAAGAGCTATCGAAGATCGTGTCGTTCACCAGACGACCTTCATAGTGTACCTTCACCAGAGAAGTATCAGAAGGAATGGCACCAGTACCTTCCTTGAGAACTTTGTACTGAACACCGTTCTCCAGCATCTTCACACCTTCCTTCTTGGCATTCTCAGCCAGGAACTTCTCACCGGCAGCCTTGTTGGCACCGTAGGCGAGCTCCATCTCACGGGCCTTGATCTCCTGCATCTTACGCTGAGCAGTCAGCTGAGCCTCTTCAACAGTCATCAGACCTTTCTTACCTGTTACTGCGCCGATAAATCCTGCCATGAAGTTCTTCAGGGAGATGGTCTTCGTTGAGTCCTCACCAAACAACTCGTGGTTGATACCCTTCACCATGCGGTTAGAAATCTGCTGACCAATCTGGATACCAGCATAGTAAGCAGCCTTCTTCTTGTTTTCACCAGCATTGACACCCTCGTTCAGACCTTTGATGAACTCAGACATATACGCTGTGTCAACACCCATACTTCCTACGAGATACTCCTTCAGACCCTGTGTCTGAGCCATACCGATAGCATAGCTCATCGTATCCACATCATTCTTCAGACTTGCTCTCGGAGTCGAGTTGCCACAGGCAGTAAATCCTGCAGCGACAATAGCCATAGCGGCTACAAACATTAACTTCTTCATTGTTATAACTTTATATTTTACCTTTTTACTATTTACCTTTTAGACAACCTGGATTAGCTCCACGTCAAAAATCAGCGCAGCATAGGGAGGAATCGATGCGCCTGCACCACCAGCTCCATAACCCAGACGATAAGGAATGAAGAAACGGTACTTGGCACCCTCCTGCATCAGCTGCAGACCTTCCGTCCAACCGGCAATCACCTGCTGCAAGGGGAATGTTGCTGGCTCACCACGCTGGTAACTGCTGTCGAACACAGTTCCGTCGATCAACGTACCCTCATAGTGACACATCACTGTATCCTTGGCTGTGGGCTTCTTACCGTTACCTTCCTTCAACACCTGATACTGCAGTCCGCTAGGCAGTGTGATGACACCGTCTTTCTTGGTATTCTCTGCCAGATACTTCTCTCCAGCCTCTTTGTGCAGCTTACCCTGTTCAGCACGCTCAGCCTTTATCTTCTGTTCCTGCTTTTGGAAATAATCCTGTACAATCATCTGGGCCTCACGATGGGACACCTTCAACTCGTTTCCCTCCAGCACATCCTTAATGGCCTGTACAAAATCTTCGGCACTGATATTCTCAGCACCCATCTGGGCCAACTGCTGACCGATTCCCAGACCTAAAGCATAGCTTAATTTATCCATTCTTTCTATATATTAATAATGTGTACTCTTAAAAATCGGCTGCAAAGGTACAACAAATTTTAGACATAAGTACATAAGAACATAATTTTTTTGTTTCTTTTGTTCTTTTGTCTGAAAAATATTGTATATTTGCACATCATTAACAAGTTCCGCGTATGAAAAAAATCGTTGTATTGACTGGTGCAGGTATGTCAGTGGAGAGTGGTCTGAAGACATTCCGCGATGCTGACGGCCTTTGGGAGAACTATCCCGTGTCGAAGGTAGCTACCCACGAAGGATGGGAAGCTGACCCCACGCTTGTGACAAACTTCTACAATATGCTCCGCAAGAAATGCTGGGGTGTGCAACCCAATGAGGGACACAAACTCGTAGCCAAACTGGAGGAGCAGTACGATGTGACGGTGGTCACGCAGAATGTTGACAACCTGCATGAGATGGCAGGCTCTTCGAAGGTCATTCACCTGCATGGCGAATTGATGAAGGTCTGTTCCAGCCGTGATGTGGATGATCCACGTTACCAGATCCAGCTCACCCCGGAGAACTGTGAGGTGGAACCAGGCACGAAGGCTGGCGACGGCTCGCTGCTCCGTCCGTTCATTGTATTCTTCGGAGAGGCTGTACCCAACATCTCCGTGGCAGCGGAAGAGGTACAGGAGGCCGATATCCTGATCATCATCGGCACTTCGCTGGTGGTCTATCCCGCAGCAGGCTTGATGCACTATGCCAAACCAGACACGCCCATCTACCTCATCGACCCCAATCCTATCAACGTAGGCGGTCGTGTCCAACAGATCCAAAAGGGTGCCTCCGAGGGTATGAAAGAACTGATTCAAACCCTTATGAAATAAGAAATCCCCGCTTGTGGCGGGGATTTCTTTATGCCCGATCCTTACGGATGAGTTCGAGAAGTTTATCGACAGCCTCTTCCTCAGGAATGTTCTTCTCTATACACTCCTTGGCTTTGTAAAGGGATATCTTGCCTCGTCCTGCACCGACATAGCCATAGTCGGCATCGGCCATCTCGCCAGGACCATTGACGATGCAACCCATGATTCCGATCTTCAGACCAACGAGGTCTTTCGTTGCAGCCTTGATCTTGGCAATCGTCTCCTGCAGATTGTAAAGCGTACGTCCACAGCCTGGACAGGAGATATACTCTGTCTTCGTGAACTTAATTCGTGCCGCCTGTAAAATACCATCGGCGAGATCAGTAAGTTTGGCTGGCGGGAAATGGTCACAGAGAATGACCAGATTGTGAGCTTTCTTGTCGATGAGAAGCGCTCCAACGGCCATTGCAGCCTTGAGTTGCAATGTCTCCCAATCAGTCTCGTCAAGGGCAATCGTGATGGTATCGTTCTGGATCTCTGCCTCAGCCATCTCTCTCAGAGCTGCACATTCTGCAATGGAATCGACAAGTTTACGAGCCACGGGAATCTCACACTCCGGCTCTTCACTCAAAGATACACGTACGGTGTCGCCGATACCTTCTGTCAGCAAAGCACCGATACCAACAGCACTCTTGATGCGTCCGTCCTCTCCTTCACCGGCTTCTGTGACACCAAGATGGAGCGGATAGTGCATATCCTCCTTATCCATCGTCTTCACCAACAAGCGGACAGTAGTTACCATCACGACGGTATTCGAGGCTTTGATGCTGATGACGACATCATTGAACTGCTTACGCTTGAAGATACGCAGGAACTCCATACAACTCTCCACAATACCCTCTGGCGTGTCACCATAGCGCGACATGATACGGTCAGACAGCGAACCATGGTTCACGCCGATACGTACTGCCGTATGGTGCTCCTTGCAGATGTTCAGGAAAGGAACGAGTTTTGCCTCGATCTTTTTCAACTCAGCTGCATATTCCTCGTCGGTATATTCCAGATGCTTGAACGTACGACCAGGATCGACATAGTTGCCTGGATTAATGCGTACTTTCTCACAGTAGAGCGCTGCTACATCAGCGGTATGGGCCGTAAAATGGACATCTGCCACCAAGGGCGTCTGATAACCGTCGGCTTTCAACTGAGCAGAGATATTCTTCATATTCTCTGCCTCACGAATGCCTTGAGTCGTGAAACGCACGAGTTCACCACCTGCATCAATGATTCGCTTGGCCTGGGCCACACAACCCTCAGTGTTATTCGTATCTACCGTACCCATCGACTGGATGCGGATGGGATTCGCGCCACCAATGCCAATAGGACCGACGCGAGATTCTGTTGATTGTCTTCTCTGGTACATTTAGTTCGTCTTAAATTGATATTTGATACCGGCCAGTTCCTCATTGGCCTTCTCGATCTTCACACGCAGATTACCCTTATAGACAGCCAGACGCTGGGCCAATTCCTGATCACTGAGAGCCATCATCTCCACAGCGAGGATAGCTGCATTCTGAGCACCGTTCACGCCGACAGTGGCCACAGGGATTCCCGGGGGCATCTGGATGATAGAGAGCATGGCGTCCAGACCGTCGAGCATACCCTTGATAGGTACACCGATCACCGGCAATGTCGTCGAAGCCGCAATGACTCCCGGCAAGGCAGCTGCCATACCTGCACCAGCAATGATTACCTTGATACCACGATCTTTCGCCGTACGCGCAAACTCCTCAACAGCATCTGGTGTACGATGCGCCGAGAGGGCATTCACTTCAAACGGCACCTGCATCTCGTCCAACAGTTTGCAGGCTTTCTCCATAATAGGCAGGTCACTCGTGCTGCCCATGATAATACTTACTAACGGTTTCATATTTTATTAATATATTAATCCAAGAATCGAACAGACAACGCCCACGAAGAAGCCGGCCACCACTTGTGCCAGCGTGTGCTGACGGAGAATCATACGACTGGTACCGAGGATGCCTGCAAGGATCAGCACCAAACAGAGCCACCACACGGGATTGAAGCCGAAATACTCGCCAAAGACGAACAGAGCTCCCGCCACACCACCAATGGCTGCGGTGTGGGTAGAGATCTTCCACCATACATTAATCAACGCACAGACAATCTGTATAAACAAGGCCGCCGAAAGAATCGACCCCATGAAATGGGGGATGTGCATCAGGTCCATCAGATAGATGCAGAAGAAATAACAGAGGATAGATATCACATAAGGCACCACACGACGCTCCTTATGTCCCAATTCTATCAGGTTCCAGCCCTGATAACGACGATAGAAGTGGATCAACAAGGTAGGCAGGAGGATAGTGAACACATACACCAGTGTCAGCACCTGAAGTTTATAGGCCCACGGCATCAGACTGAGGTAGCTGAATACGAACAGCGCCATCAGTCCGACTAACGGCAGGTAGAATGGCGTGAACAGTATACTCACCAATCGAGCTGCCAGAATGATATTCTTATCCCTCGTCCTCACTTCTTTCATTTGCTCACTTTCTTAATCTTGCAATAGGTATCCCCAACTGTTCACGGTATTTAGCCACCGTCCGACGGGCAATAGGGAACCCTCGTTTAGCCAGTTCCACCTTGATGACATCATCGCTCAACGGCTGTTTCTTGTCCTCGCTGTCAATGATCTCACGCAGGGCGGCTTTGATCTGACGGGTTGACATCTCCTCACCGCTCTCCGTCACATAGCTATCACTGAAGAAATGGCGCAGAGGGAAGGTTCCCCAACGTGTCTGTGCATACTTCGAGTTGCTCACTCGTGAGATGGTCGAGGGATCCAGACCCGTTTTCTCCGCCACATCCCGGAGGATCATCGGACGCAGCGAGGCCTCGTCACCGTCTAAAAAGAACTGATGCTGCAACTGGATGATGGCCCGCATCGTCACTGTCAGTGTACGACGGCCTCTTTGGACTGACGACTCAGGTTCTCCTTATTCGTCTGATATTCCTTCATCGAATCGGCAAACGACTGCGACACCTTCAACTCAGGCACCTCACCATTGTTGAGCACAAAGGTGACAGTACCGTCATCCTGGGTATCCACGATAAAGTCAGGGGTTATCTGCTGCAGGTTTCTTCCCACGGTCTCCCCCAACGAGGCCCCTGGACGGGGATTCAGCTTCCTCAACTCCCGGAAAAGTGCTTCTGCCTGCATGTCGTTCAGCGACAAGGCTGTCTGTATTCTATCCCAGTGTTTTCTGGTGAACTCATCAAAATAATCACTGACCACACGCTGCATCAGATCCCGAACCTTCGAAGGTTCACGGCGGCTGATCTGCAACGACAGGCACTCCTGCAGTGAACGGGCTCCGATACCTGCCGGGTCAAAGTGTTGCAGAAGGTCCAGCACCTGTTCCACCTGCGACTCCGTCACATCAATATTATGATAGATGGCCAGTTCCTCACAGATCACATCCAGTCCTTTTCGCAACAAACCGTCGTCTTCGAGGGAACCTATCAGATATTCCATAATATCCCGCTGCTGTTCCGTCATCTCTAACTCGACCATTTGTTCTTTCAACTGGTCGTAGAAAGAAATGGTCTCACCATAGACCATCTCTTCGCGTTCCTCTGCAATAGAACTGCCCCCTTGATAGACGGGCAACTCCTCATCGTCACGACCGATGTTACTGAGGGCATCGTCAAGGGCCGACTGTCGTTCCTCGCGCTCACTGCTGCTCTCAAAGTCATCAGTCCCTTCGCCATAATCAGCATTTTCCTGATAGTCCAGACCCTCACTCTCGTCATAATCTGCATCCACCTCCAGGGCGGGGTTGTCGTTCATCTCCGTATTGATGCGGTCCACCAACTGTGTCAGGGGCAACTCCAAAAGTGATGCCTGTAACAACTGCTGTTGTGAGATACTCTGTCCGAGTTTCTGCACCAGTTTCTGCTCCTGTATCTGTCCGAGTTCGCTCATTTAAAATATTCCTTCAACTGATTGG
>Ga0310695_10007085_pt1 | contig 18092 bp, 13 predicted proteins | sample RumenRJG_04DNA_FD_203882 | JGI IMG/M metagenome (GOLD analysis project Ga0310695, IMG submission 203882) | Bovine rumen microbial communities from Lethbridge, Alberta, Canada - RJG_04 (v2) (version 2) | ecosystem: Host-associated > Mammals > Digestive system > Stomach > Rumen | place: Canada...
ACTACGGACGATGTGTGGAGATTTCCACCCGTGCCGCACAACACGAGATGATATTCCCATCTATCCTCGCCATCATCATTCCAATCGTCGTAGGCTGCGTGCTCGGCGTTGCCGGTGTGCTCGGACTGCTCGTTGGCGGACTGGCTGGCGGTTTCACACTTGCTGTGTTCATGGCCAATGCCGGAGGAGCCTGGGACAACGCCAAGAAAAACATCGAGGAAGGCAACTTCGGCGGCAAGGGTTCGTTTGCCCACAAAGCAACCATCGTTGGCGACACCGTAGGCGACCCGTTCAAGGACACCAGCGGCCCCTCGCTCAACATCCTCATCAAGCTGATGTCGATGGTAAGCATCGTTATGGCTGGCCTTACCGTTGCTTTCATGTAGCCTGCGCGCAAGAAACTTCTGACGTATATATTCATAATCAGCCGTCAAACCACAAGAGTTTGGCGGCTGCTTGTGTTAAATAGCTTCCAGCGCTCATAATATTTCCTTTGTTTATAGTACCTTTGCAGCTGATGAAACTTTTATTACTCAGACTCTCTTTCCTTCTTTCGCTGCTATTGGCCGCGTGCGAGGACTACAGCTATCCCAAGGAGCTAACCACAGCCGACAGCCTCATGGACGCACGCCCTGACAGAGCAATGCACATATTCAAGCAGCTCACCATAGACAGCAACGCCCCCGAAAGCCATCGTATGTACTATGATTTGCTCCATATTAAGGCAAAAGACAAGGCTGCCCACTTAGAAAAGGGCGACAGCATCATTGAGGAAGTGCTTGACTACTATATCGACGGGGGCGACGAGACTCTTCTTCCACAAGCCTACTACTATGCAGGCCGCTATCATGCCGAACAGCACGATGCTCCTCAGGCACTCGACTACTTCCAGAAAGCCCTCGACCGTTTACCCAATGACGGCCATGCCAAACTGAAAAGCGTCATTGCATCCCAGATGGGGTATTTGTACAGGGAGCAATTTCTTATGGAACGTGCAAAAGGCTCTTTCACTCAAGCTTTGAGATATTCCAAAGAAGGAAGAGACACTTTGGGGATTATATATTCTTTGGAGGACTTAGCATCAATCTATGGGTTCTTCAACAAGGCAGACAGTGCTCTGCTTATGTGTAAGGAAGCAAATATAACAGCAGAAGCTATCGGCAACAATAAACTGCAGTCCAGTATGCTTGGACAAATTGCCAGATACTATTTGCGCAAAGGTAATGCCAATACTGCACTAACCTACATACGCAAGGCTATTGCTTTTAAAGAAGCACTCAGCGATTATGCCACAATGGCAATAGCATCCGATGTCTATCAGGCAGTTGGTAATCGTGACTCTGCACTTATCTATCTGAATAAAGAGCTGCATAGCAAGCGAATACTTTCACGACGATTTGCACACAGGGGATTAGCTGGCTACTACATGGGGAATAATCCCGATATTGCCATGCACCATCTGAAAAAATATCTGGAATTAGAGGATACCATTCAGCATAATCAGGAATCCGAGCAGACAGCCAAGGCTGCAGCCCTCTATGATTATCAACTCAGGGAAAAAGAGAATCTCGAACTGAAAAGAGACAACAGCAATAAGAGCTATATAATAACTGTTATGACTGGAGTGCTTTTGTTTATACTAACAGTTTCCACCTTATACTATTTATATAACAGGCAAAAGAGGGAAAAGTACCGTTTTAAGCTGCGCTTGTATAAAGAGAGGTTAGCAAGCAGTGCTGACAATGCTGTTTCCGACGAGGAAGCCAATTTCTTTGAAAGCGCACAATACAGGTTGATGCAAGAGCGAATAAACGATGGCAGAGGGCTTTCCTCGGAGGAAATGAATAGTGTTCGCGAAGCGTTTACGGCCTGCTATCCTACTTTCTTTGGCCACTTGGCAGAGCTTTGCCATACTTCTGAGCATGAGCAAATCATCTGTATGCTCATAAAACTCAATTTCAGTTTCAGCAATATGTCCCTGCTAACACATCATTCGCCTTCCTCGATCAGCAAGACAAGGAAGCGGTTAGCCGTAAGAGCGTTTGGAGATAATGCCGAGATATCAGCCATTGACAGCGTTGTAAGGCAGTTGTAGGAGACCTGGGAATATTTGCCTGCGACGTTCTATTGCACTGTAAATCAGCCAACTACAAATGTCAAAAATGTGTCAACTGCTTTTTTTGCTTGTTGACAGCCTTCATATTTACCTTTGCAGCCAGAAACTTTAATACAAAGGTAAAATGAAGACATTTTTATCAATTATCATTCTTCTCTGCTCACACCTTTGTGTGATGGCAGACGGTGAAGTTGTCCTGTATGAAGATCAAGAATACAACCACACAGGACACAAGTTCGTAGTTCCTCCAATCACAGTTGAGGACAACAACGATGAGGTGACTATCACTTCCGACTCCACCCAGACCGTTGGAGTAGTTGTTCGCGGAACCGACGGCTCGTTGATGTATGTCGGCGTGGTAAATGCATCAAAGATGGGCACCTCCATCTACATTCCGTCGTCCACCCTCACCGACAAGTTCACCATCGACATCTACACCGACGACCGACATCTTAAGGGAATGTTCTGATATGTTAAACCCAAAACTATATGAAAATAATACAGAGTTTTTGGTCTGGTAAAAAGGACTGCAAAAAAGACAGTTATAGTTGGTTGTCAGCAGAATTCCATCTCTTAAGTTGGACTCTTAGCTGTTTACAGCTTCGTAATTTCTATAATGATGTTACTTTATTTACTGATAATGAAGGATATGAGATCTTGATAAAACAACTACAACTACCTTATACTAATGTTGTTGTAAATTTAGATAAATTAAACCATTATCCGCCATCTTTATGGGCCTTAGCAAAGATAAAAGCTTACAGTATGATGGATGAAACATTCATTCATATAGATGGAGATGTTTTCATTTGGGGCAGAATAGATAGAAAACTTGAATCACATGATATATTAGTTCAGAATTTTGAAGTATCATCAGATTATTATAAATCCATGTGGTATAATATTCGCCCACATTTAAATTATATACCAAATTCCATAGAACCATATGATAAACAAATAAATTTGAAAGCCTGCAATATGGGTATCTTTGGTTGTACAGATATTAATTTTCTGAATAAATATTGTTCAGAAGTCTTCAAATTTGTCAATCATAATTGGCAAAATCTTGATAGTATTAAACTTTATAATTTCAACATTTTTTTTGAACAAGTTCTGCTTAATTCTTTAGCCATTCAACAAAATAAGCGAATAGCAAAATACATAGAAAAAAGCATTGGTGATAATGAATATGAAGGTTTTGCAGATTTTGAGGAAGTTCCTGAAAAAGAATATCTACATTTAATAGGATGCTACAAAAAGCATTTTATATCATGTAACAAAATGAGAAATTATGTTTTGGAGAATTACCCACAATACTACTATAAAATAGAAAACCTTTTGTGGACAGATAATTATAGGGAAAAACCATCTGAGAGTCTCTTATTCTGCAAAGAAGTCTATACACTAAACTCTCTCAGAAAACTTAAGTCAAACTTGGCAAAAGATGAAAACTTCATTATAGAACCAATATCATGCTATTCTGTGAGAAAGAATTATATTATGATAGAATTTTCCAACGGATACATTCATAGAATAGAGAAATTGTCAATTGATAGAATAATATTTAAGATTATAAATAGAAGGATAGATAGGAAATCTATTGAATTTGAAGCAATGAAATACGTTGAAAAAGATACTTCACAATGGTTAAAAGATAAATATATAAGTATTATGTGGGAAAGAGTAAAATATCTTGTCGCGTGTGGATTATTCTTAATATCTTAAAGTATTAAAGCATAAATATTTTCATTTATTATTAACTAAAAATATCATTTTATGAAAAAATTTAATTTAGCATCTTTAGCTGTAGATGAGCTTAAAATTAAAGAAATGTCAGCTTTCAGAGGCGGTAGTGGTAACACTTGTGTTTCAAAAGGATGTGGCAGCGATTATAATGCTATGTGGCGAATACTCCACTCCAATTTGCTAAAGAATAATCCTCGGTAACTATTCAAATAAGGGACCACTGTTAGTCATTGAGCGGTCCCTGCTTTTTTAAGACAACAAAAGAATGGGAAACATAAATATCCTACCAATAGAATGCGATAGTCTCTATTATTTATATGACTGTATGGATAGAAGTCTTTATCCATGTTCCAATAAGATTTATAATCAATTATCTGATAAGTTAAAAAACTCTGACATTGATATAAACAAAATAAAGCAATTGTCACATTATAAAGGAAAAGGCGATGACACTTTATCTTTATATAAATACCCAGAAGTTACTCAGAAAATGGTTCTTAAAAGTTTATCCTTAACACCGCAAATCGTTCTTGAGGTTACCCATAATTGTAATTTAAGCAGCACTTATTGTTGCTATGGGAAATATTACAATATAAGAAAGTCCATCACGAAAACTAAAGTTAACATAGTTGAATGTTTGGAAACTCTTATTGATCAAAGGAATAAAAATGAGATTAAAGCCGATTTGCATATTTCTTTCTACGGTGGCGAACCTCTTTTACGCTTTGACCTAATATCAGACTGTGTAAAACTGGTTAGGAAAAAACTTCCAGATGTAAACATTACTTTTGGAATGACAACTAATGGACTTTTATTATCAAAGCATCTTGATTATCTAATAGAGAACGATTTCACTCTTTTGATAAGTATTGACGGAAATAGAGGAAATAACATATACAGAATTAAGAAAGATGGAACTGAGAGCTTTGAACAGGTTCGCGATAATATTGATACAATATATAAGAAATATCCAAGTTATTTCAAATCAAACGTATTTTTTTCAACGGTTCTACATAACAAGAATAACTATATAGATGTAATGGATTTCATTTCAAGATGGAAAAAGACTCCTATCTTTTCTTTCATAGCAACATCTAACGCAAAAGATATAAACAATACTTTTTTTAGGGAAATGACAACACTGCATACATATTCTGAGGCGGAATTAGAATACATAAGAAAAGAATATCCTGATGCATATAGATCATTTATTCCAGAATTCTCATGCAATATTACATCACTGCAAATGGTCGATAATAATCAAGTAGCAGATTTGAGAAAAACAATAGAAGGCGAAAAGATGTATTATCCAGGGAATAGTTGTTTCTTATTTGCAAGTAGGGTATTTGTAACAAATAGCGGAATTCTTTATACTTGCGAAAAAGTTCCAGACAAATACAAATTTGGGATGATTAAAGATAAAAAAATCATCATATATACTAAAAGAATTAATAAGTACTACAAGTCCATAATTAATATCTTTCACAACAACTGCCCTGCCTGCTATCAAAGGCGTACTTGCCATAAATGCTTCTTTGCCGAGAATGAAGATGTAATTAATAAAAGATGTATTTGTGATGGCGTTAAAGCCCTAAATGATATTAGCAAAAAACTATAATAACACATATAATTATGCTACTCATCCGTTTGTACCCTTATATTTATTGTGACATTCTGAATAATAGAATTCTTTTGTTTGATACATTTTCTAAAGAAATTCGTCTTATTCATACTATGAAAAGTATTATTAATGCAAACACTAATAGTTTCTTTTTAGATGAGCCAAACAGTGAAAAATTTTATATTCAAAATAAAATAGGGAATTATGGTATTGTAAATATTGTAGAAGACAACAATGTAAAAGTTCTTTCTGATTACTCTTCATTACTTTCAGAAAGGCTAAAAGAAATGATGAAGATAACAGATAATAAATATGTTGTAGAAAAATGCGTTTCTAGAATATTTCTAAATTTATCCGCGATTGAAGTAGTTAACATGGGATTCTATACAGCAAGTTGTTCAATATCAGAGGGAGGAAGAACTCTATTATCGTTAAAAAATAATATTACAAGATTTCGAAATCGATATTCTGTCCATATTAACGTTGATGAAGGTAGCCTATTACGATTAAAAGAATTGCTAAAAGTATTAGACAAGAAAGAGAATGTTTATATATATATCCCTTATGATAGTTTTATAAAAAGTAAACCATCAATAATAGGATCTTTTAAAAATAAAACTATTATTGTTAATTCTATATCAGATATATGCCTTTCTGAATTGAATGAACTTTCATATGACGAAGGTATTAATATCGTTATATGTATAAATAATGCTGATGATTATTTATTTATCAAAAAAAGTGTAATAGGAAACAATCGAAGAATAAGGTACACCTATAATTTGAGTGCCGAAATAGAAACGCTAAAAAAAATACTTGAATTTGAAATACGTGATGTCAAATCACTCAATCAAACAAAATATGACCTAATAAGAAAAGAATACATAAACTCTCTTTATTGGGGTGATATCTACATTGACAATTTAGGTTATATACAGTTGGGGGAAAATAAAAGTATAGGTAATATAAATGATTGGGAAAGCATTGCATTTTCTAAACTGATAATGGATGAGAATTCAATATGGGGAAAAAAAAGGAAAGAGTTTTTCCCATGTCATGAATGTATATACAGAAATTTATGCCCACCTTTATCAATATGCGAGATGACAAAAAAATAGCTTTTTGTAACAAAAAAATGAAGATTTGCAATTAGAAGAGATATTATCAATAGTAAAAACAACAAATTTATTAAAAAAGAAAATGACACGAATAGTAGTATGTTATATCCTTATGGTCTTGTGCTCAGCAAGTAGCAACAAATTGCTGGCACAAGACTATTTTTTCGGAAAGGTGGTTGACGAACAGCACAAAGGGCTGCCATTCGTAACAGTCATGTCACTGGCTCCATCAGACAGCACACTGATAGAAACAGCTGTTACTGATAGTTTAGGCACATTCAAGATGGCAGCAACTGAGGCTCACCTCATACTCAGATATTCCCTTTTAGGCTATGAAACCCTTATCCAGGAAGTGACAGTCGACAGCACCGGCAGTGTTCCTGTAGCGCAGCTGAAGGCTGATGCCGTTATGATGAGTGAGGTGGAAGTATCCAGGAAAGGCAAGACTTTTATCCTGTCGGGAAACAAACTGATAGTAGATGTTGAGCACGACGAGCTGCTGAGCAACCAGTCAAATCTCTCAGACGTGCTGGGAAAGATACCTGGAATTATCCAGAAGGGCAACAATATCTCAGTTGCAGGCAAAGGAGGTGTGACTTATTACATAGACGGCAGAAAGGCCTTAGACTACTCCGAGGTAGAGAAGCTGTCAGTGGACAGGATAAAGTCCATAAAAGTGGTAAACGGAACAAGCGTAGAGTATTCCCCTGGAAACAATGCCGTAATCGACATCAGGACGAAACGCTTGGGAGACAGCATAGCCTTAAACGCCGTAGGTGGAGCTGGCATAGGTGACTTCTTTTCTTGGAAGGCCGGAGCAGACATGGGTTGTAACTACAAGAACTGGGACTTCGACATGGCATATTCCTATGACAAGGACAAGAGAAACATTGCAGACATTTCAGAAACAGCCGTCGGCAGAATATGGGATATTTCTGAAAACTCGAAAACAAAAAACGACATAGGTAAACACAACTACAAGGCAGGCTTTACTTACCATTTCAGTCCCGACACACACTTAGGCCTCAGCTATTCTGGAAGCTATCATTGGGTGGACAGGGATAAGGCAGGCAGCCTAACAGCTCGGCAAGAGAACAAGCTTGAAAATCTTGTTCTTTATTCTGACAACGCAGAAAAGGAATACGTGCATCATGTAAACATATTCTTCAAGACCAAGCTCAGAAAGGAATGGAACCTCAGCGCTTACGGTGACTACTATTCAAAGTCAGACCGCAACCGCACAGCTATAGAAGAAATAGAGGACAACGCAAAATGCATAACCCACAATTTCAGTCAAAGCTCCCGGTGGAAAGGACTGGCAATGGCTGTAAAGGCTGACAGGATGTTTCCAAACGGAAGCGGATTTTCAGCCGGGTATGAGTTCAGCTTCACAAAAGGTCACGAGACCATTGACTATGTGGCATCCTCGACGAACGGCAATGCAGAAAGCAAGGAAACGAGGAACTCGCTGTTCGCGACCTACGACATTCCCGTTGGGCTGTTTTCTGTGAACCTTGGACTGCGGTATGACTTCTTTCATTCCAACATTCTTGACAAGCTGAAAGGACAAGAGAACAGGCAGAACAAGCATTTCCTGCTTCCAAGCATCGGGATAAACTATGCCAGGGGGCAGCTGATGCAGAGTCTGAACTGCTCTATAGAGGGGCAACAGCCTTTTTTTACTGACATGAACAACAGTATGGCATATTCAAACCGATACTCGTCGGCAGTTGGAAACCTGAACCTGAAAACAGAAATAGACTACAACATCAACTATATACTGATGTACAAGTCGGTATTCCTCAATCTTTCATATACATACGCGCATAATCCTATCCTGAGCAACTTCTATTCAGACGAGCAGGCTCCATCGGTTGTAGTCGGCAAGGTAGACAACTTCCGAAGCAGGCAGCTGCTCAACTGTGTCCTCAGCCTGCGTCATACCTTCGGAATATTCACTCCGTCGCTGACGATGGTCTGTATGAAGTCCTTTTTCAGCTATCCTGGACCTGACGGCGTGACCCTCAGCGATAAGAGGCCGATAGTGATGGCTACGCTCGGAGCGGATTTTATGCTTCCCAAAAATTATCATATATCGGCTAAATACTTGTATAATGCAGGAGGTGATTATCAGATGGTACGGATTGGAAAAGAAGCATCGCTTGACATAAGCGTGAAGAAGACTTGGGCAAGAGGTCGTTTCTCAGTAGCTGTCGACATGAAAGACATCTTTAACAAGCTTCATACCACTGGATTATTCAGAATCAACAACATATCAGTATTCCATCACGGAAGAGAGCAAACCAGGTTCTTCGGCATCACGGCCACCTACAAGTTCCGCGAGAAGAAAGAGAGCAAATCGGTCAGTGCTGCCAGCAAGGAAATGAGCCGCTTGAAAATAGTACATGATGGGAACTGAGAGAATGAAAGCAACAGGTGTTTTGCTGGCATTGTTGCTGTCATGCAGCCTTCCCTCGTCAGGGCAGGCCGTGACAGTAAAGCCTGTCGGCCAAGGCTATTCGGAAGCCGACAGTGTTAGGGCAGACTCGCTTTCAGCTGACGATGAGGAGCAGACGTGCCACAATCTGCCGGACGTGATCGTCACAGCAAAGCGAAAGAAGCCGGAAAGTGCCAAAGAAAAGGCAGCAAGAATAGAGCGACAGCTGTTGGGTATCCAGAAATCAGACATGGATTTCAAGCCAATTGGACTTGTGAAATTCATCGTCAGCTTGTTCAGAAAGAAGCCTAAAGAAAAAAAAGAGAAGTTAGAAAGAATATTACGGGAATACGATAAAGTTAAAATTGAAAGCAATGATTTTTAAACCTTTTCCTGTCATAATGCAACATGACACGATGGATTGTGGACCTGCAGCTCTTACAGCTATCTCAGAATATTATGGGAGAAAATATTCTCTTTCGGAAATTACAGAGATATGCAATGTTTCTAAGTTGGGAACTACATTGCATGATATCGTAAGAACGGCAAAGATTCTTGGTTTTGAAACCAAGTGTATTAGGACTAACGTAAACAAACTCTACGAGTATCGTCCTCTTCCTTGCATTTTACATTGGGAAGGAAACCACTTTGTAACTCTTTATTCTATAAAGAAATCATTATTATCCAATAATAAGAGATTTTATATTTCTGACCCAGCTTTTGGGAGAATACGTTTAAGTGAAGAACATTTTTCTTCTTTTTGGGCACAAGGAGAACATAAAGGTGTGGCAATTGTTTTATACCCTTCTCCAACTTTTTATGAAAAGAAACCACAGATACAAAATATACAATATCGCAAAGATATTGCTTCCCTAATTCATCGATTCAGAAAAGAATATATCGTTCTATTATCATGTATATCTCTTAATGGGTTATTCGCCATGATAGTGCCTTTTACAAGTCAGTTGATGATAGACGTGGGATTAGGTTGCAATAGTATTAATTTTGTGGCTGCATTCCTGTTGGCTCAGATATTTCTATTTCTTGGATGTTCCATTATAAATGTTGTAAAAAACTGGACTTTGTTATATTGCAATTCTATCATAAGCATTGATATACTCTCATGTTTCCTTAAAAAAGCAATTAAACTTCCATTTGCTTTTTTTGACGTAAGACAAGTTGGAGATTTTACGGCTCGCATGGATGATCATGAAAGAATACAAGAATTTCTTACTTCTAATAGTATGACATTCGCTTTCTCTATATTCTCTTTTATTGTATATGTTATCCTTTTTGCCTTTTATGATAGCAGAATCTTGGTTGTATATTCAGTGGTAACATTATTATCAATAATTTGGTCTGACTATTATATAAAGAAAGAAAAGAACATTGATTATAGAAGGTTTAATATTCAACGTGATTCTTTGCAGAATATATACGAAATTATCAACGGTATATCAGATATAAAGCTAACAGGATGTGAGGACTATAAAATTTCACAATGGCAAGCAACTCAATCAAAACTATTAGGACTAAATATGCAAAACCTAAAATTGTCCCAGGTTGAAACAATAGGTTTTGAAACTATCAACAAATTTAAAGACATTTTTATTGTATTCATAGCTGCTTACAATGTTGTTAGAAGTAACATGTCGCTTGGATCTCTTTTAGCAGTTTCCTATATGATTGGAGTTCTGAATATTCCCCTCTCCCATATAGTAACTTTTATAAGAAGCTTTCAATATTCAAAAGTAAGCTATAGTCGTCTTGAAGAGATACAATTATATGAAAGTGAAGATGAAAGAAGTCCAATAGAACTGAGTTATAAAGAGGTTACATCTTGTAAAAATATTGTTATTTCTGATTTATGCTTTAAATATCCTGGTAGCAATTCTGAATTTGTTTTAAATCATTTATATCTTAAGATTCCTATAGGAAAAACAACAGCTGTCGTTGGGGAAAGTGGGAGTGGAAAGACCACTCTTATTAAAGTACTTCTCAAACTATATTCTGATTATGTAGGTTCCGTTTATTATTCAGACAAAGAGCTAAGGTTAATCTCGGCAAATAGCATAAGGCGATGCTTTGGGGTAGTAATGCAAGATGGTTATATCTTTTCTGATACAATTGAAAATAATATTACCATTGGAAATGGTAAAGAAATAAACTACGATATGCTTAACAATGCTATCAAGATTGCTTCGTTGGATGACTTCATTTCATCACTTCCTCAGGGAATAAAAACAGCTGTGGGTACTGGAGGCTTTGGACTATCTGGAGGACAAAGACAGCGTTTATTAATAGCAAGAGCTATTTATAAGAATCCTCAATTATTTATTTTTGATGAATCAACATCTTCTTTGGATGCAAATACAGAAAAAAATGTTTATGAAAGGTTAAATAAATATTTAAAGGGGAAAACGGTTATAATAATAGCTCATAGGTTAAGTACAATTAAAAATGCAGACCAGATAATTGTACTTAAAAAGGGTAGTGTTGTTGAAAATGGGTGTCACAAAGACTTGTTAATGCTTAAAGGTGAATATTACACTTTAGTTAAGAATCAATTAGATATAGGTCGTTTGTATGGATAAGATAAAGAATAATATCTTCATAAGATTTGGTCTACCAATATCATGCACAACTGCAATTCTGGTATTGTTTGGCTTATATCTTCTACGCATTAACAATCAATCTGTACTGTTCATGATTATTTACGCTATATTCCAATGTCTTAAATCTTGATAAAACAAAAATGTTGTAAAGGGGGCTGTATGTTCGCAGGTTAATATTCTTGATTGTTACATTATCGCCAACAGATATAGCGTGGCATACGAACAGGACAGACAGCTAAGGCAGCGGCTCTCTATGATTATCAGCTCAGGGAAAGAGAGTTAGCTACAAGAGCGTTTGGAGATGATATCGAAATATCGGCTATTGACGGCATCGTAAGACAGTTGTGGGAGGTCGGTGAATATTTGCCTGCTACGTTCTATCGCACTGTAAATCAGCCAACTACAAATGTCAAAAATGTGTCAACTGCTTTTTTGCTTGTTGACAGCCTTCATATTTACCTTTGCAGCCAGAAACTTTAATACAAAGGTAAAATGAAGACATTTTTATCAATTATCATTCTCCTCTGCTCACACCTTTGTGTGATGGCAGACGGTGAAGTTGTCCTGTATGAAGATCAAGAATACAACCACACAGGACACAAGTTCGTAGTTCCTCCAATCACAGTTGAGGACAACAACGATGAGGTGACTATCACTTCCGACTCCACCCAGACCGTTGGAGTAGTTGTTCGCGGAACCGACGGCTCGTTGATGTATGTCGGCGTGGTAAATGCATCAAAGATGGGCACCTCCATCTACATTCCGTCGTCCACCCTCACCGACAAGTTCACCATCGACATCTACACCGACGACCGACATCTTAAGGGAATGTTCTGAGATTGCCCCCCTGATAGTTTGTCGATGAAACCGCGCGTTTTTGTGCGCTTCGGCAGCGGGAACACCCCGCATCGTCAACATCAACAAAAAGGAAGAATAACGTTTTTTTAATTCACATTTTTATAAACCAACAAAATTTTAAGGTAAAATGAAAAAAATTGTTTTTTTATTTGCGCTCTGCGCAATGTTTACTATTACATTATTAGAATCTTGTTCTACAGACGGTACTGTTGACTTAGCTGAGAGTAAAAGTTGTTTAAAAAACGACTACATTGATAGACTTAAAAGTTTTAACGACAGTATTGTTTCAACTCGCCCAACGACTCGAGGGTGGAGTAAGAAACAATGGGTCAATGTTGTGATTGCTGATGTTTCTGGCGCATGGGCTGGCGGAAAAGCAGGTGCATGGATTGGAGGTAAAGTGGGAACGTTTATGGGGAATCCCGCAACTGGAACCGTTTTTGGAGCTGCTTTAGGTGCTATAGCTGTAGGTGGATTTAATTCATGGAGGAGTTCTCCTAATTATGTAGTATCAAGTTCTGAAGATTCTTTTGATAAGATATTGGAAAATACAGACATTATATTCCATGATAATAATAATATCAATTTGGATAATGTTGTTTGTTTATCTGAAAATGCTAAAGGAAAAATAGATTTAAACCCTCAAGTATTGTCAAAAGTAACTCTTTCTCCAGAACAGCTTAATATAGGAAAAGCACATAATATATTATTGTCATCGTTAGATGGCTCTGTCGAAATTAAAAATAACGATGTTATAAGTAAAAAATATAGAAAGGCTATAGGTGATAGAGATTCTATTTGCGAATTGAAAAAAAGCATTTTGGAATCAGAAGATTTTAAAGCTTTGGGAAACTTGAAAATCTCAAAGAACTCCGCGGATTCTAAGTTGGAACATGCATTATTACTGTTCGAGGAAGTTTTTGATGAATATGTTTCAGATAACACTGACATGGTCTATATAATTAACAAATACAAAAGCGTGCTTTCATCAGCGGAAGAATTGAATGAGGAAGAAAAGAATTTAATTTTCGGGGCATTAGCAACAGCTCTATATAGCTTTAATTACTGGAATAGTACGTCTGCCAAACAAGAACTTGATGTAGAATAAAAGTTTATGTGACTGCTACCTCCTATGCATACAATGTCAATTAAGCAAATTATCAATGAAACCGAGATCTAAATTGGTAATATTCATGGTTCAAGGGTGTCCCAGGTTGGCGTTGCTGACCTATACCTTCCACAGTGTCTTTGCAGAAAAAGATCTGACTTTCTATTTGTACAGCATTTTCACGGCAGTGTTATGGCTGTTGTTCCTGTTGGGAACAGGGATAGCCTACAAGGAAAACGCTTCTGGCATTGTCCATTCGTCATTTACATCACCTGCACTTTTAAAATGCGACATGGCAATCGGCACAATAGGTCTGGCATTTGTTTATGTGACAAATAATCTAAGTGACATCTTTCTGTGGGCTATACTTATGGGACATTCAATCTTGGCTCTGCTTTTTCCAGAAAAGCCGAGAAGATAAGAGTTTTATCCGCGCCACCAGCAGGCATCCTATGCAGGACTATGCCCCATCTGCGCATTCACGGAGGAAACTGCGCGTCTTCCGACAGTCCGGATAAGGCGGCCCTGCGGCCTTGCCGGTGGCGCTATTGCACAGAAATCCCACTGCAACTACAGACTCATCCAACTAACATTTTAGATAAACATGGTCTTATCGAATGGAACATAGCTGAGCTAAACAAGCGTCTTATGCTTGCCATGCCTGTGGAATGTAGAGAATGTTCATTACTTCCTTGCTGCCTAGGTATTTGTTCACAGAAAAGATTAGAAAAAACACCCTTTGAATGTGTGCTGAATGTCACAACAAAAGAAAACATTATTCTATTCAACATTAAGCAGGATGCAATCCAAAAGAGGATAACAAACAGAAATGAGTAGGAAAGCATATTTAACACTCCATCTGTGGCTATTATGCACACTTGTAGCGGAAGCCCAGATTAACCTTACTGGGCAAGTCCTTGAGTTGTCGTCTGGCAATATCGTCCCCTTTGTGCAAGTATCAATAACAGCCATAGGCGATAGCAACACCACGAAGGCATCGGTCAGCGACTTGTCTGGACGGTACTTGCTTAACAACATCCGTCCAGGTATGTATTTGCTGAGGGCTGCCAGCTCTCCCTACGAGGTATATTGCGACACCGTGAGGTTAAGGATGCCATCCGGCTCAAACACAATTACAAAGGATATAACATTGGTTGCTTCCTCATATTCCATGCATGAGTTGACGGTGAAAGGAAACCGTGCCGTCAGCCATGCCGGACACGTCAGCTATACTTTCTCCGACAAGCAGATAAAGACTGCGAGGCAGGCTCTTGACCTGATGTCATTCGTGGAAGATCTCAGGCTGAATGTGCAAAGCGGCAAGCTGGAACGCATGAACGGAGGAGCAGTAAAGGTCTTGCTCAATGGTGCCAATGCCACCTCAAACGAATTGAAATCCATTCCTCCGTCAAAGATACGGCGGGTTGACTACTACGACATTCCGCCAGCAAAATATGGAACGGGGGTGACAGTAGTAAACGTCATTAAAAAATCGCTCGACAACGGCATGGGAGCTGGTGCCGACATCACCTCAGCCGTTTCCACCGGCTTCATCAATGGGAGCGCTTACCTTAATATGAAGCATGGAAAATCGCAGTTTACGGCAGACTATTCCGTTGGTTTCAGGAACTACAGGGACAGGCAGACTGCCTCCACGCAGCTATACCACCTGTTTAGCGGCGACGAAACAATGCTCAGCTACAAGAAAGACCACTTTGGATATTGCGAGCAATATGCCAGTCTGAAGTATAGGGATGTTCTAAAAATTAACAAACTGATAGTCAGATATTTCTGACGATATATCGATGTAGTTTTGTACCTTTGCAGTACCAAACGACGTAATCATGAAGAAAACGACGATATATAGGAGACCGATGGATGAGAATCTCTTTGAGGAGGAACTCACCATAAACAAGTATTTTTTCAGGTGATAAAGATTAAAGTTGCACACCTCAACCTGTATTGGGTTTCTGCAATTTTTATTTTGCTGTTTTTGCAGTTAACCTACATTTTTAGGGGTAAGTTGGTGTGAGGCAGGTGGTTGCAGCAGTGTATATGAATTTACGCTCATACACATCCTACATAGGCGGAAGTGGGGATAAGGCGTTGGTGATTAGATTGTTGCACGATTTTAGAGCGTTTTCAGTCCTCTGTAAAGGATTTTCAAGTGTGGCGTTACTTCATATCTGAAAGAAGAACAAAAGGACAGGATAGCCCCTTCATATCTGACAGAAGGACAAAAGGACATGATACCCACCCCCAACCCCTCCCCAAGGGAGGGGAGTGTAGACGGTTGGGGGAAATACGGCCTGCGCTCGAGCTTGCTCGCTTTCAAAACAAAGTGGAGAAAGAAAGGCCAGAAACAAGTCAGCCCAAGGCAACGCCTTGGGAATTGTTAACAACCAACATTCGCCCAGAATGGGCAAAAGAATTATTATTCCGTTCACTCCCTTTGCCACTCTACAGTGGTGGGCTGTTATTCTTTTGCCCCCTTCGGGGGCGTATCCATGCTGCATCCTCTCCCCCCGGGTGTTGCCCGGGGCTGGCATATCAATGCCCCTTCGGGGCGTAACTAACACCCACCCCCGCCCCTCCCCAAGGGAGGGGGACTGCCCCCCCTTTATTTATGACAGAAGGACAAAAGTATCCCTGCTGTATCCAATTGAGATCGTGTCTAAAGTAACAAACACGACCTCTTTTCGTCTTAACAGATTCCCTTGCATTGTAATGGCACATTTCTATGCAGCGATTTCATTATCCAGCCATTGATATAGTGAGCCTAATCTGAAAGATTAGCTCTCCCCCCAAAAGCAAGACATAAAAACGCTATAACGCACTGCAGATGTGGACGATGCAGAGGTTTGCCAAAAAACAAGCAAAAAAAGTTGTTTTACGAAATTATTTGTATATTGCAATCGTAATCAGGGAGATTGCGGTGCGCTGCCAGCTTATGTAAATCCCGAACTAAGATGCATTAGCTTATTATCTAACACTTACCGTAAAGGCATCTGAAATCTTATTTTAGGAACAAACACGCCATAGCCCTTCACTGATTTCATCCCAATAATTTGGTTATTAGCCAAATTACCAATACCTTTGAACGCAGAAGGAGCGAGCATTTGGCAAGCGGTTCTTTGCGGTCAGTTAATCAACTAACCAGTAATCTACAATTAGCAAATCTGAAATATCAAATATCATTTAAATGCTGAATCGCAGGACTGCCGAATGTGGGCAGATCCACCTTGCTTAAATCATGCACTTCCGCTTTAACGTATAATTTCTCAACTTTTTTCATTCAAAACTATGAACAGAATACTGCTTATCGCTTCAACTCTGTCGCTGGCTTTAACGACAGCGGCGCAACAGGCTCCTGAGCAGTTCAGCATAGCCACGCTGAACGTCGCCGGACTGCCTAAGAAAATTCTCTTCATCAATGTCAACTCCAAGGGCCCGGGAACCGAAGGGTCGTTGCAAATCGGGCAGTACCTGTCAGATAGACAGTATGACATGGTGTTCACCCAAGAGGACTTCAACTACCATGACGCGCTGACCTTCATGCTGAAGGATGACTATCAGATTGACACCTGGACCGGTGACGTTGATGTGATAGGTCACGATATTGACTTCCTGCACCCACAGAACCACCGCTTCGAATGCGACGGGCTGGGAGCGTGTGTGAAGAACAACATCACCATCGAGTCAGTCAGTCGCACGCTATGGAACACCTATTTCGGCAAGTTCAGCCACGCCCTGGACGAGATGGTGACGAAGGGTTTCCGCCGCTATGAGCTCACCCTCGCCTCTGGCCGTAGGTTGGTGGTCTACAATATGCACATGGATGCCAGCGACAGAAACGACGTGTACGACGGTACGGATCTGAAGGATCGTCAGGCGCGGCGCGGCGAATGGATACAGCTGCGCGATGACATCATGGAGAAGCTCGATGAGCGCCCCGTCATCGTTGTCGGCGACTTGAACAGTTTCTACGTCCGCGACACCATCAAGGCCGACTTCATCGAAGCAATCAATGCCACGGGCAGAGCTAAGGCCAGCGATGTATGGGTAGAGCTGGAGCACGAAGGACAGTATCCTGAGCTGCGCGAGATCACTACCGGTATCGAAAGAGAGGGATACGAAGTCGATGGCGAATGTTACGACAAAATCATCTACATCAATCCCACCAACGGCCAACAACTGAAGGCCGTAGCCTACAATCGCGATAAAGAGAACTTTGTCTACAACGGCAAGCCCTTGAGCGACCACTCCCCCGTGAGTGCCGTCTTCGAGTGGGCTGCCGGCAGTAAGGAGTCTGACACAGGAATAGAGTCAGCCTCGCATCCTGATGTCCACGGCAGCGACAGCCAGCTGTTCGACCTGAACGGACGACGCATCAAGACCACCAGCGACAAAGGAATCTTCATCGAGAGAAACGACAAAGGAACCTTCAAACATATCATCAAATAACACTGCGCC